>CEAE01016435.1_pt1 | contig 50442 bp, 65 predicted proteins | sample 554951 | NCBI WGS metagenome assembly CEAE01 (sample SAMEA3182076, study PRJEB8094) | gut metagenome | biome: human; feature: gut; material: Stool; isolation source: human stools | place: Canada | collected 2012-03-28
GGTGAATCCCATATTCTCGAACATACTGCACGGCAGGAGGCTCTGCTTCAGCGCCTTTTTTACGCTATGGGTCATCCGGTAAATCTTCCGGCCCAGCCAGGTGGCTCCCATAAACCGCCGGTACCCCTGCTTGAAGCTGAGGTACTGGGGCTTCAGGCGCTGCTGCGCCAGATGCCGGGCCACCGCGCCCACGTTCCGGTCAATGGACATTCCGTTGTCATTCAGGATAACCAGCAGCTGCTGTCCGCACTGCCCGCCGTTAGACAACCCCTCATAGGCCAGGCCGCCGGTGAGGGCCCCGTCTCCGATGAGGGTGGCCACCTGATAATCCTGGCCCAGGGCGGCCCGTGCCTGGACCATCCCTACTGCCACTGCCACTGAATTGGAGGCATGTCCGGCGATGAAGGCGTCGTGGACGCTCTCTCCGGGCTTGGGGAAGCCGGCGATCCCGCCGTACTGGCGCAGTCCAGCCATCTCCTCCCGCCGCCCGGTGAGCATTTTATGGATATAGCACTGGTGCCCCACGTCAAAGACCAGCCGGTCCCGGCTGGTATCGAACACCCGGTGGATAGCCACAGTCAGCTCCACCGCTCCCAGGTTGGAGGCCAGATGCCCCCCTGTCCGGGACACATCCCGGATCAGCTCCTCCCGGAGCTCCCGGCACAGCGCCGCGGCCTCCTGGTCGCTCAGGTCCGCCAGCAGCGGCCCTGTTTTTTCCTTCTGTTCCTGCAAGTGAATCCCTCACATCTCCTCCTGGCCGCGCGCCCTCACCAGATCACGGGCCCGACCAGCCCGATCGCCGTTCCAAGCAGCGCGCCCATCAGCACCTGAGGCAGGGTGTGCCCCAGTTCCTCGTTGAGCTTCTTCCCCTTCAGCTCCTGGGGCAGATCGTCCCAGTGCTCCCGGACATAGTTGATCACCTTCGCCTGCTCCCCTGCGGCCCGGCGCACATTACAGGCGTCATACATCACCACCAAGGCGATGGCCGCCGACAGGGAAAACAGGGGATCCCGCCAGCCGCAGACCTGTCCGATGGAGGCCGACGCGGCACAGATAAAAGCAGAGTGAGAGCTGGGCATATTGCCGCTCCCGATCATCTTCCGCAGATCCAGGTTCCGGTTGGTCACCCAATGCAACAGCGTTTTCAGCACCTGGGCCGCGAACCAGGCCAGGATCGCCAGGTCCAGTGTCAGATTTCCAGTCAAAAAGCCCGTATGATCCATTGTATCTTACCTCTTTACCAGGGCCGCTTGTCCTTTTCCTCTCCGGCTCAGCTCCTGCGGCCCGCCAGCGCCCGGGCCAGGTACAGGAGAAATTCCGGCCTCTCAAAGCCGGACAGCGCCTGCTCCGCCTGGCCGGTCAGCTCCTCCACCAGGGCCCGGCTGCGCTCCAGACCCAGAACCGTGACAAAGGTGTTCTTCTCATTGGCACGGTCCGAGCCAACAGACTTGCCCAGCTCCTGATCGGTGCTGGTCACATCCAGAATATCATCCTGGATCTGGAAGGCACGGCCAATGCACCGGGCGTATTCTCTGACGGCACAGCGCTGCTCCTCCGTCCCCCCGGCGGCGATGCAGCCCAGCTCGGCTGCCGCAGAGATCAGGGCTCCGGTCTTGAGCTGCTGGAGCTGCTCCAGCTCCCCCCGGGTCAGGGCTCTCCCCTCCCCAGCCATGTCCAGGACCTGTCCGCCCACCATGCCCTCCGGCCCCGCTTCCCGGGACAGGCAGGACACAGCCTCCACCACCCGCTCCGCCGGCAGCTCTGCCTGGGTCAGGACCCCGAAGGCCGCTGTGAGCAGACCGTCGCCGGCCAGGATGGCGGTGGCCTCTCCATACACCTTGTGGTTTGTGGGACGGCCCCGCCGCAGGTCGTCGTCGTCCATGGCGGGCAGATCGTCATGGATCAGGGAGTAGGTATGGATCATCTCCACTCCGCAGGCCAGTGGCAGCGCCCGGACCGGATCTCCGCCGCACAGGCGGCAGGTCTCCAGCACCAGCACGGGGCGGATCCGCTTCCCTCCCGCTAGCAGAGAGTACTCCATGGCCTCCGTCAGGTCGGCATACCGCCTCCAGCCCTGACAGACCCGGTGCAGCGCCTCCTCCACCAGCTTCCGGTCCTCCTCCAGTCTCTGTTGGAACACATCCTGCTCCATGCTCAGCGCTCCTCTCCGAAGGGATGCTCCTCCGGCTGACCATCTGGTCCCGCCGTCAGCAGGGTCACCTTCTGCTCCGCCTGGTCCAGCAGTGCGGAGCACTGCCGCAGGATCCCGGCCCCCTCCTCAAAGAGGGTCATGGCCTGCTCCAGCGGGGCGTCCCCCCGCTCCAACAGACCCACGATCTCCTCCAAACGCGCCATGGACTGCTCAAAATCCAGCTTTTTCTTCGTGGGCATTGGTCCTTCCTTTCTCCAGACCAGCGACGGTCTGGTACTGAACAGTTCAAATCCTTGGACAAAGTCTGGCCTGCTCAGGTGTTCTTCGTCTTCCGCTCACACACCACACATTCCACCTGTCCGTCCGACAGCCGCAGGGAAAAGGGCTCCCCGGGGCAGGCGTCCCGGACCGAGGCGATCACGCTCCCGTCCTTCTTTTGGGCGATGGCGTATCCCCGGCCCAGCACCTTCAAGGGGCTGAGGGCGTCCAGTGCGGCGGCCAGCCGGGCAAAGCGCTCCCGCTGGCCGGATACGCTGGCGGACAGGCCGTGTCCCAGGCGGCGGCTCTGATAGTCCAGCAGCAGGCGCTTCTCCTGAAAATAGCGCCGCGGATCGGCCATGACCCGGCTCTCCCGCAGGCGCTCCAGCCGCTGGCGCTCCCGCAGGAGCCGCTGACGGGACGCCTGCTCCATGCGCGCCCCCAGCGACGCCAGGGCGGCATAGACCTCGTTCTGGTCGGGCACCGCCAGCTCCGCCGCGTTGGAGGGCGTGGCCGCCCGCAGATCCGCCGTAAAATCAGCGATGGTCACATCGGGCTCATGTCCCACGGCGGAGATCACCGGGATCTGAGAGTCATAGACCGCGCGGGCCACGCACTCCTCGTTAAAGGCCCACAGGTCCTCCATGGAGCCGCCCCCCCGACCGGTGATGATCAGGTCGGCCGCCTGGTGCAGGTTGGCCCACCGGATGGCGGCGGCGATTTCCTCCGCCGCCCCCTCCCCCTGGACCCGCACCGGAAGGATCCGGATCTGAGCCATGGGCCACCGGGCCCCCAGGATCCGGAGCATATCCCGTACCGCCGCACCGGCAGGCGAGGTCACCAGGGCGATCCGCCCCGGGATCCGCGGCAGGGGGCGCTTATGCGCCCGGTCGAACAGGCCCTCCTGGAGCAGGCGGGCCTTCATCTGCTCAAAGGCCACCGCCAGATCTCCCGCCCCCTCCGGCGTCAGCCGGACGCAGTAGAGCTGATACTGGCCGTCCCGTGGGAACACCGTCACCCGGCCCGCCGCAATGACCTGCATCCCGTTTTGCGGGTGGAAGCGCAGGGAGGCGGCGTCCCCCCGGAACATGACACACCGCAGCGCCCCCTCCCCGTCCTTCAGGGTGAAGTAGTGGTGTCCAGAGGGATACATTTTATAGTTGGACAGTTCCCCTCGCACCAGCAGGCCGGACAGGACCCGGTCCCGATCCATGAAACCCTTGATATACTGGCCCACCTGGCTGGGGGTGAGGATTGTCTGCTCCTGACGGGGGGCGCTCATCGTCCCGCCTCCCGCTCCAGGGCCCGCCAGGTGAGGATGGCTGTTCCCATGGCGTTGTCTGCGGCATACTGAGGCTGGGCAAAGACCGCGCCGCAGCCCTCCTCCAGCGCGCCCCGCAGGCGGCGGTTGGAGGCCACCCCGCCGGAGCAGAGCACCGGCAGGCCCGGATATGCCTCCTGGGCCGCCCGGGTGGTCCGAAGGATCACATCAGTCACTGTGTCGATGGCGAATCGGGCAATATTGGCCGGCTTCTCGCCGTCCGCCAGCAGCTTCTTCACCTGGTTCTCCATCCCGGACAGGGAGAAGCGCAGCCCGTCCCGCTTGACCCGGTATTTCATGGAGGCGTCCGCCTCCCCGCTGAGCGCGTCCAGCGACTTTCCCGCCGGGAACTGGAGCCCCAGCAGCACGCCGGTGCGGTCGATCAGCTGTCCGGCGGAGATGTCTGTCGTCCCACCCAGGATCTCCGCCCGGACGGCCACGCCGTCCTCCTCCGGCTCCGCTCGCAACAGCTCCGTGGTGCCGCCGGACAGGTGCCAAGCCAGGAAAGGGCGGTCCAGCAGGTCCATCCGTCCGGCGGACCAGGCCGCCGCGGCCAGATGCCCCTGCTGGTGAGAAAAGGCATAAAATGGGACGCCCAGCACATGGGCAAGGCTCTGCCCCTGGGAAGCTCCCGCCAGGAAGCATGGCATATAGGAGCCCTCCACCGCCCGCGGGCGGGTGCTTGCCCCCACCGCGCCCAGCGCCTCCAGGGAGGTCTCCTCCGCCAGAGCACTCAGCAGCTCGGGCAGGCGCTTGACGTGCTGAAACAGGGCATCGCTCTGCCGCAGACCCAGCTCGCCGGGGCGGACGTCCAGGATCCGGCCCCGGTTGACGCCTCCCGCCCCGTCAAACACGGCGCAGGAGGTGGTGTAGTTGCTGGTGTCCAGCCCCAAGACCCGCACGGTCACGCCTCCGGCGCGGTCTCAGTCCTGGCCGCCGCCTTCTCCGGCTTGGCCGGCGTGTCCTGAAACTCCGCCCGGACAAAGGACCCCAGGATCCCGTTGACAAAGGCCGCCACCTCCTGGGGCTCATACTGCTTGGTCAGCTCCACCGCCGCGTTGATGGCGGCCGCGTTGGGGATGTCCGGCATATACAGGATCTCATACATAGCCGTCCGCATGATGGCCGCCGCCATGCGGGGGATCCGCTCAAAGGACCAGCCCACCGCATAACGGCTGATGTAGTCGTCCAGCTCCGGACCGTGGGCAAAGGCGCCCCGGACCAGGTTTTTGATATAGGTCTCCTGCTTCTCATTGGGATACTGGGCGTAGATCGGCATCTCCTGGGCCAGCTCGCCAAAGCGTTCCCGGTTCAGTTCGCTTTTCAGCACCTCGTCCGCGCTCTGTGTCCCGAATCCCAGGGAAAATATCAGATGTACCGCAATCTCGCGGGCATTGTCTCTTGTCATGTCTGTCTCCTCCGTTAACTGGCTCCATTCTGGCGATAAGATCGTGATTCTATTATATACATCCTTATGCAAAAAGGAAACCCCCAAAATTCACAAACTGCGAATTTTCAGGGGTTCCCTCTGGGGTTTATTCAGTTTTCTCCCAGTCACGCATAAAATCTGTGGCCGCCGATCACGGCGATACAGGTGCGGTTCCGGGCCGCCCAGCTGTTGGGGGCAGAGTCAAAATAGAGGGCGTTCTTGGTCTTTTCCACCACAGCACCGTCCAGCACCAGCTTAGCCGCGGCCACGCTGGAAGCGTTTGGGGTGCATCCAGCCAGCTTACCGGAGCGGTAGGTGGTGAACTGGTTCTTCTGAGCCAGCACGCCCTCCACTGTGTTGGGGAAAATAGGGCTCTTCACGCGGTTCATGATCACATTGCCCACCGCAATCTTGCCGTCCAGGGGCTGATTCCCGCTCTCCGCATAGATCACGCGGGAGAGCCAGAACAGGTCCTTCTCATTGTAGAATTGGTTTCCCGGGGTCAGCCCACCGCTTCCGCGGGTAACTGCCACAGTGCCGGTGGCCCCATTCCAGTTCAGATCCGCGTCAAAGGCCTCTGTCAAAACGGACAGGGGGACCGTCACCCGGTTCCCGGTCAGCCCAACGCCCTCCGGAACATACAGATAGCGGCCATTGGCCACCACATACTGCTGTCCCACTACAGCGGTCAGTGTCAGCTTTCCGCTGGTCACGGTCACCGTACGGCTCCCGGCGTCCCAGGCCGCCGACGCGGTGGGATCCAGTTCCTTAGCCATGGGGACCAAAGCCACATAAGTCGTTCCGTTGCGCTGTGTCTTACCTACTTCGGTGGATACCGGCTCGCCGTCCACGGTCAGGGTCCGGTCCAGATTCTCAACCAGAGTCAGGACACTTCCCCCCGCCACCGCAGGCACCGGCTCCGCCCGATCCGCTTCCTGATCTTGTTCCGCGTCCACCTGACGGACAGCCGCCTCAGCGGCCGTCCCGTCGGACTCAGACACAAGAGCGGCAGAGCTCTGCTCCACACCAGCTCCCATCAGGAGAAGCAAGGCAAAGGCGCTCAGCGTCAGCGAAAACAGCTTTCGTGTCATTGTCTTCACTCCTATGGTTACAAAATTATGTCAACAAAAATGACATCAAAAGCAACCGTTTGTTACTTTTGTTACCACATTGTAACCAATTTACCTGTTTGAAACAAGGGTAAAATTCACTATACTTTCCCCGAAAATTTTGTGTATTTTTTCTGACATAGCAGAAAAACCGCTATTTTCTACTCAAATTTTCATATTTCAATCAAAAATCTCCCTCACAAAGTGTACAAAGCGTCCCCCTCCATTGCCTGCTTCTCCCTAGTCATCCTGCTCCGCCGTGCCTCCCTCCCCCCACCAGAGGTCAGAGAAAATTTTGCTTGCTTTTTCTTCCCATCTATGTTATAGTAGTCAAGCAATCAAGTTGCAGGTGTAGTTCAATGGTAGAATGTCAGCTTCCCAAGCTGAACACGGGGGTTCGATTCCCCTCACCTGCTCCACACAAAAAGCCGGCGAAAGCGTTGATTTTCAACACTTTCGCCGGTTTTTCATTTATTCATTTTCTTTCTGTTATGCCATTCCAGGGCATCACAGCACATTTTTCTGGTGGGGGAACCGGTGGGGGGAATCGCGCCCCAGCGCACCTCTTCTCTACCTGATTTCAACCGCCTTATTGACCATCAGCGCGACCTCTTCCCGGGTCGCCAGACTGCGGGGCCTGGTCCCTTCGGTAATGCCCTTGGCCTTGGCCTGCTCCAGACCCTCCTGGGCCCACTGGCTGGCTGGCTCCTTGGCCTTGCGGGCCATCCAGTCCTCCATCATCCGGTCAAACCATGCCTGCTCCTCCGTCAACTCCGGCTCCGGCTCCAGCTCCTCTTCTCTCACCGTCCAGCGCAGTACGCTGTTGATCCGCCGGTTTTCCGCGGTCCTGGAGGCCGCCCCGTCCCGGCTCTGGTAGTAGCTCCCGCCGCCGTCCAGCTTGAGCACGTCGGTAAAGCCCAGCCCCCGGAACACCCGGGCGGCCTCGCCGCTGTCCAGCAGATTTGTTGTCCTGGACTGCCACCCCATGACGTACACCACCATGCCGTCCCCCTTGAGGCCCACCAGCGTGTGCCAGGTGGCCCGCAGCGAGGAGGTGTCCCAGCCCTGCCCCTTGGCCTGGGCGGTGGTGCAGGCTTTCCCAGCCCGCAGCACGGGGATGCCGGACACGGCGTAGTCCGTCCCCTCCGGCACCGTCCGGATCTCCTCCACCCGGGCCTTGCCGCCAGAGATCAGCAGAGTGGAGATCGCCTTCCCGTACATAGGGTTGGCATAGACCCACCGGCCAGCGTCAAACGTGAACCGGTCCCACTGGAACCGCCCGCGCTCCTGGCAGTAGTGCCGCGTCCACTTGCCCGCGGCCTTGTAGTCCGCCACCAGATGGCCCGCAGGCAGGGTGAAGGGCTCCCCCGCCTCGGAATAGTTGGCGAAATACCCAGCATTGGCGCAGTTGTCGCCGCACTCGGATTTGGGCCGGTCCACCAGCTCCACCGTCAGATCCTCCGCCGGCACCGCGGTCATCAGGACCTGCCCGCCGCCCTTGGCCTGGAGGTCATACACCTCCACAAGAGCCGCCGCCAGCCCTGCCGCCGCTTGGTCGGCAAACTGCTCCGTCAGGATGATGGGGGTGTCCGTGGTGGAGTCCATAAACCCCAGCTCGATCAGCGTGGCGGGCATGGTGGTATAGTTGAGCACATACAGGCTCTGCTCCGCCAGCGGCTGCGCCCGGTTGCCCCGCAGGCTGGTGGCCGCCACAGTATAGCGGTACACCGCATTCCGCACCACCTCGCTCTGCTTCTGGTGGCTGGGGGCCACATAGGCCACGATCCCGCCGCCGGAGCCGCCGTTGATCCCGGCATTGTGGTGGATGGACAGATACACATCCGCCTTGGCCCGGTTGGCCGCCGCCACCCGCTGGGACAGGGCCACGTCCCTCTGCCCGGTCACGTCGTCCACCCGCATGGTCCGGCAATCGTACCCCGCCAGGATGGCCTCCAGCTTATCTGCCACCCGGCTGTTAAGCCCCCACTCCCGGGTCTCTCCGGGGTCGATGCTCTTGAGGCACCGCTTGCCGGGTGTGCTCAGGCAGTGCCCCGCGTCAATGCAGATCAGCATGGGCTCAGCCCTCCTGACCGGCCTGGTGCTCCTCGTCCTCCTGGATGCCAGCCTGCACAGCTGCGGCGAACGCCTCCCGGTCCTGGTCGGCGAATGCGTCCACCAGGGCCTCGTAGTGGCCTCCGATGAACTCGTTGATGCCCTGCTCCGTCATGCCCTCGGGGATGGGGTGGCCCTCCTTGTGGCGGGCCAGGGCAATGGTCAGGTCGGGCAGGTCCAGTTCCTCACAGGTCTGGAAAATGTCATAGATGTAATTGGCGTTCATTTGCGCTCCTCCTCTCATGTTGTCAGTTGTTGTGTTTCACTTGCTCAGTTGCTTGGCCGCCTGGTTGACGCCAGTGGCCGCAAAGCCGCTCACGATGCCCACGGCCAGAGCCGTGACAGGATCCGCAGCCGGGAAATCCGGCACCGCCAGGGCCATGCAGGCAATGCCCAGCAGGCCGCCGGACACGCCGCAGGCGATGGGGATCCACTTGTTGTCCACCCCGGACGCCTTAACCACCTGGCCGATCAGATAGCAGATCACCGTGATGGCCGCCACGCTCGCAATTCCAAAGTCCATACGCTCACCTCCTTTCACAAATCACAGAAAATCGTGCTTTTGTAGCCGCTCGTCGTACACCCTGCCAATATTGGCAATGGCGTGGGTAGCCCGGCTGTTGGGATAATTCGGGTTCCTCTTGCAAAATTTTTCGTAGCCATCGATCTCGGCTAGGATCTCGATGAACTCCTCTCTGGTATGCGGGATATTCCGAATCAATTCGTTATTGAACTGCAAGATCCTGGCCCGGTGCATATCCGCCGCCCGCTCATCGTCGGTCTTGATGTGGTTGTCCAGCTTGATCCGGGTCCGCTCCAGCTCGGCCAGCACCTCTGCGTTGATGGCCCGCCCCAGGATTTTCGCAATGGCGGACCAGGGGTTCAGTTTGATGGGGGCGATCTGGATGACCGTCAGCGCCAGGACCACCAGCCCGCCCCCGCCTGTCAATAGTTCCTGGATGCTCAACTCATGCCCTCCCCTGTGCCTCCCGGCGCAGCTGCTCTCGCTCCTCCTGGGTCAGCCGTCCGGCCTGAACCAGCGCGTCAATGCGGGCATCGTCCCACAGCCGGGGGTAGTATTTCCGGGCCAGCTCGTACACGCTCATAGCTCCACCCCCGTCATAGCAGCCAAAAAGTCCACGTCCGCCCGCAGCCGTTCCGCCTCTGTGGGTTCCGGCTCCGGCTGAGGCGGGAGGGAGGATTTCCACGCCTCCCAGGCCTCGGCGTTCGGTGCCACTGTCACTGCACTGCCCTCTGTGTCAGGATCCGGCTCCCCGGTGATGACCACAAAGCCGTTGTGCTGTACCAGCATATCCGACTGCTCATCTGTCAGTGGGATCGCACTGTCAAAGGGCGTGGACTGCGGAGGACTGTATGCTCCCGAGTCATTTGGGATAGGGTCGATATACCACAACATTTCGCTTTCCTCCTTTATCCTATTGCTACCCAGTAATATACGGATCCACTGCTATTCAGCTGAGACCCAGAACGGTCTTTGTCGTAAGAAAAATACCAATAAAATGTCTTTCCATCTTTAGATTTTTTCCCGTATGAGTATCTAGCTTCATCGTTGATATATCCTAGCTCGTAGAAACCATTTCCTGATTGAAATGATTCAGTAAGGGTGTCTGCTACCATGACTGCGTTTCCTTCGGTACTACCACTATAAATAGGTTCATGGTAGTTTACTCCATACGAGTCCACATAGGCTTTTTGCACCATAAAAACGACTTTTGGGGCAAAGGAGAAAGTTAGTTTGTTCGGGCTACTCTCACCCCACGTCCCCGTCCCAGTGTACTTACCATAAGCGACTTGAATTGGTGGACTTGTAAAATTCTTATAAGGGATACCAATATACTCATATTCATATCCACTCACTATTCCACTCTTCGGGTGTGCGTTCGAGTCAGCAGAGAAAAGGTATTCCCACTCACCGATGGTTCCAGCGGTATTTATTCTTCTTCTCCACCAATGGAGGTTATACTTTCCTAGAAACGCAAACACATCGTTGGGGATAGCAGACTCTAGCAACCCATACATTTTAGCAACGGAGTCTTGAAGTAGGTTGGCTTTATTTAACGGTGTCCCTTCTTGAGTCGGTTCGTCTGCACGAACCATTTCATAGGTGTTCTCTTGTCCCAATACAGGGATCAATTTCACCCGTCCTGGATAAGTTGGAACTCTGTCTTGCATACTCAGACCTCCCCGCACTCTACTTCTCCGCTGTAAAACCAGGCAGAGGGCATATTTTTCAGTAATTTATTAATGTCCACCAGAATCTTCTCGATATTATTGGCTTTAATATGGTCCAACAGTTCCATACTATCCGGCTTATCCGGCGTGGTGGGCAGGACTGCGATCACGCGCCTCAGGGCCTCCAAATTGGCAATATACTGAGCCATTTGCTCCACAGTGGGGTAATAATACCCCTCTTTCCACTCATAGGGATCTACCTCCGGCCGGATCACCTCTGCCCCTGCCGCAAACGCCCCGGACCCAGCATTTTTAAAAAACTGAGCCTCCACTGTGTCATATAAGCCGATCGCGCCAGCCTGGTCCTTACACGGGACCAGATCACGCACCAAACGTGTTTGCTCATAGATCTTACAGGCATACAGTGTCATGCTCGTGTGCTCCTGAGCGGCGGAGGAGCGGTCATTGCAAAAGAGGTACAACGGATATGCCAACTCAAATACAGCCTCACCAAGGGTCAACACCTTGGCCCCATCCAGAGAAATCGCGTTGTGGTTGAAATCCACTGTATGTTCCCTGCCGTCGTTAAGCCCGGTAAAACTCCCGTTTTTTGTACCATAGTGGGCAAAGTTGACGCCCAGGGCAAATCCGTTTGCGGTCCACCCTACGTCTGATCCAAACACAGTCTTGCTGCCGGATTGACTTGTGGACATCCGCAGCTCCACCCGTGTATTGCTGGTTGGGTTGACCCCGGTGTTGATGTATTGGGTGCCGGAGCTTGTGATGGACTCCAACTCCGTATATCCCTCCGGTATCCTCGGAGCCTCTTGCTCCACAGCCTTGATCCTCTGATAACCTGTTGTGCTGTACCCGAGAACCGAAAACTGATTGGCAAGCTCCTCCATCGCCGCTGTGACACGGTTGAGATCCGCCGCCTGATAGATTCCCTTGTCGTTCCGGGTCTCCACATCCGCCTGGGTCCGATCTGTCACCAGAGAACTAAAATCAAAACTCATGCGCCCTCCTTGTCCCAATAGATCACGACGCAGCCGGATACTCCAGCCTGCCCTGCGGTGCCCTCTCCAGGATAGTTGTCGATCTCCCAGTGTGAGCCGACCGGATTCCCTTCGGAATCATAGCTTGGCTCTCTATGGCGGTTGCCCTTGATCCCGCCCAGGCCCTTCGCGCCACCATCTCCAGAGCCGGGGACAGGCTTTTGGACCCCGGTTCGCGCAAAACTATCGCCGCTTGCAATATCCGTATAGCCAAAAGGGAAACGGCTGCCATTTGCGCTGCTGTATTGCCCAAAAACAGCGTCGTCCCCGATCTGGACGCTGAACGACTGCTGCGGATTGATGGATACCGTCCCGGCCCAGACAAGCCCTCCGATGCCATCCACTCCATCCGCTCCGGCCTCATCCCAGGTGCCGTCCGTTCCGGCTGTCCCATCCTCACCTTTGCCCACAAGTATGAGCCGCAGCGCAGTGACGCCCGCCGGGGCCGTCCAGGACCCGCTTTTGGTGAGCACTGCCCGCTCCTGAAACAAGAAGGACCCGTCCGCCTGGAGCAGCCGGCTCTGACAGCCCTGGAGCGCCCCGTCCTGAATTTTGAAGGTCTGCATCATTCTCCGGGCGGTAGTGGCGCGGGACTCATCCAGCCAGATGGTGTCCACGTCTCCGATCTCTCCGGATGGATCGCCCCGCCCTGTGGTCTCGATGACGTTGCCGCCGTAGCAGCTGAGAATCAGCCGCGCCGCGGTCAGGGCCTGGTCAGTCGTGTGGAGGAACGGGTTACTGATAGTCACAGTTTCCTCGCTGCTGGTGGCGTTGCCGGAAACTACATACTCTGTGTTGCTTTCATCCGCCAGTTTGAAAATCAGGGCCGCAATGGATTTATTGGCCCGCATCACGGGATAGCCCGTCAAATTGTCCAGCAAGAGCTTGCCACCCTGGCTCCAGAGGGGCTCCACTGTCAGGTCTCCCGTACCCGCTGCCGCCCGTGGCCAGGTCCCGGTCGCCATACACGCCCAGCGAAGAATATCGCCGCAGGACTTATCTGTTACCTCTGCCACACTGTTCGCCGTGACCGGAAGTTCCGTATATGCTGGGTCAACATGGTATCGGCCGACAAAGTTGTGGCCCAGCTGTGCCGTGATGGCCCCCACCCAGCCGCCCAGCGTGGTGGGCAGCTTGTCCGGAACAAGGAAGGTCCGTCCGGTCAGCAGTCCCACGATGTCCACCAGGGACCAGCGAATGGTCAGCCCATTGTCCCCCGTTTTCCACCCATCGGCCGCCTGATAAAACCGACCGATCTTGCACCGCTCTACCGAGCCGTCCGCCAGACGTACGCCAATCAGCGCATCGATTCCCTGTCGCTCCTCCAGCGAGAGGAACAGTCCACCTTTGTTCCGGGGCTCGAACCGCCGGTCGTGGTTGTCAATAGACAGCTCCAGCGTCCCGCATGGCAGGGATAGGCAGCTGAAATCCCCCTGTTGGGCACAGGAGAAGGCCGCCAGGATGTGAGCGTCCCACTGCTCATACAGACCCGGCAGGATCTCAGCCACCCGCATCCGGCGGCCCGGAAGGCTCCACTTGCTCACCGTCACACGGATGGCATCCGGGTTGTTGACGGTGAAGCCACTCAGGCTGACAGACCTGGCCCGGTTTCCAGCAAACTCCTTTGTGTAGTAGGCTGTACCCCCCTGCCTGATCTCCACAGCGAAGGTGTCCGGCACCCCGTCCCAATCGTCGCCCGGAAAGTATACCGAGCACGCCTGAAGGATGGAGGCGTTGGAAAACCGCTCCTCCACCCACACAGCTGGGGAAAAGCTCCCATCCTCTCCGGAGAGCACATCACCCACAAATCCAACCTGATCCGCCGTCCCATCTGACGGGATCAGACGGAACTTACCGTTGAGGACCCACCTGTGTGGCTCCAGAGTGGCGTATGGCGTCAGATCCATGACTCGGTCATACAGCTGGGCAGACTGCGAAAAATTCGCCGCGCCGCTGCTCTCCGCGCCGGAAAAGGTCATGTCCGGGTCGCTGATGTCCACCACCGCCTGGATTTCGATCCTCCTGGGGCTGCCTACGATTGCCGCCCGGTACGCCGCACTCTTATCCAGCATGGGGGACCTCCTCCCGGATGGTAAACGACAGATTGTGCCACAGCCCAACCCCGCCTGTGGAAAAGGCGTAGGTCGGGTTGGTGATGGAGTCGCAGATAAAGGTGCTACTGACCGGCTCGTCACGGGCGTCCGGCAGGACTACCGCCGGGAAGGGTGCTCCGCTTCGGAGCACCGCCAGTACCTGGCGCAGTGTGTCGTTGCCCATATAGTCAAATGTATAACTGGCTCTCCAGATCCGTGAGGCAGGCTCCAGCGCCTCCAGCACCACTCGGCCAGTCACCATAGTCACCTGGCGGGTCAGGACCTCCTCCCAACAGGAGAACTTGTCCCCGCTGGCCTCCGGCAGGCGGACCCCGTTCAAAATCAACTGATTCATATATCGTCCTGCACCTCCGGCCTCTCCCTGTCCACCGCACGGAAATCGTCGATGGTCTCCCGATAAAACTCTTTCCCATTGACATTCATTTGAAGGATGATCTTATAGGTCCCACCGCTGGGGCCTCCGATCGTGCCCAGCGCGTTGACCGCAGAGGCGGTCACCTGCCGTAGCTCTCCCGCTGTCACAGCGGTCGGGGCCGGCGCGGAGGCAGAGGCCAGCTGCCGCATGGCTGCGGCCTGATCCGCTGTCAGCACAGCTTCTCCCTTGTGCAGCTGGGCGATGTACCCGTCCCAGGGAACATAACTCAGACCGTCCGCATGGGAGCCGTCAATCCCCCAAAAATTGTCCCAGCCCTGCTCCAGCTTTGGCCGGGTCCGGTCCCACCAACTATTAAGGTCTTTGATCCCCTGGACCACTCCGTCAATGGCACCGGACAAAAAGTTAAAGCCCGCCGTCCCCAGGTCTCGCAGACCGTCCCGTATGGGGGATAGCTTTTCACCCAGTGTCGCTTGAGCCTCTTCAAAACGGAGTTGGCTCTCGTTGGCTGCAACGATGTCCCCGTTTGTATCGATCCATGCTTGTCCCGCCTCTGCCAGGCCCTGCCGGGTCAGCTCCTGAAGTACGATATTGGCTCGCTCTGTGGCCGTCTTGGCCTCCGCCAGCTTGGCATTAAAATCGTCCTCACTGGCACCTGCCCAGTTGAGCACATCCGCAAATACGCCCGTCACCTGGCCCGCCTGGATGGTCTCGTTGATCGCCTCGGCCAGCCCGTCGATGGGGATGGAGTCTCCGTACCTGGCCCAGGCCCCGATGGAGGCGTCGGTAATGGCCATCAGCTCCTCCTGGCTCACACCGATGGCCTGAAGATTGGCGGTAGTCGTAGCTGCCGCCTGGGTATCCCCCAGCACGGTGTACAGCCGCTCATAGGTCTGCGCCGTCTCCTCCGCACTGTATCCGGCCTGCTGGGAGGAGACCTCCAGAGTCCCCATGATCTTCCGGTACTCCGCCGAGGCATCCACCACCTCAGTGATGGCCCCGGTCACCGCCTGTACGCCGGCGGTAACTGCGCCCACCGCCGCACCTCCCATTAGCATTCCTTTCAGGTCACCCAGTTTCCCCACCACATTGTCCAACCCCTGGAACGGGGATACAAAGTCCGCGTCATCGCTCTCCTGGGCTGCCTGCTTGACCTCGCGACCGTACTCGTCGATGGAGGAGGCCGCCTTGTCTGCGCTTCGCTTGGCTTCGTCCAAATACCGCTCGTTTTTTTGCAGTTCGCCGTTTAGGTTGAGCAGCGCGGTCTTTGCATAGTTCAGCTGGCGCTTATACTCGTCTGTCCGCTTATCGGCGTCCCCGTAGGTCTCAGACGCCTCCCTGACCGCCTTCTCCAGCGCCTTTACCTTTTCCGCCTGCTGGTCATACTGCTGGCGGAGGACCCGGTTCTTTGCGCTCAGAGCATCCACAGTGTTGGCCTGCCCGGAAAACTCCGCTGTCACCAGGGACATTTCTGATTTCAGGTTCTTCAGCTCAGAGTTGACCAATCCCATCTGCCGCTTAAATTCCTGTTCTCCCTCCAGCTTGATTGCAGTGGAGATCGTTCGTACCGCCACAGGTCAGTCCTCCTTCCGTTTCAGCCCGCGCCGCTTGATCTCCAGGTTGACCAGATCTGCCGTTTCTCCCGGCGTCAGGATTAGCACCGCCCGGGGCGGCAGGCGAAGAAACTGCGTAACCGTCTGAAAATACTGGACACGGTCTGTCTCAATGCCGTTTTTTTTGCAGCTCCTGGAGGCCCAGATCGGTGTACTCCTCCGCCTCTCCGTGGCGCATCCCAAAGCCCTGCCGCACCGTCTGTGTAATGGCCAGCCGTGCGCGTGGGATCTCCATGGGGGCCATGAGGGCCATCAGGCGGCCAGCCTGAGGCGGCTTCTCCCGGTCATACCCCAGATACCTCCTGGCCAGCTCTCCCTGCTCCGCCAGCTTTGCCAGGATCCAGCAGGTAGCCTCCAGGTCCTTCCGCCCGCTGCCGGCGATCAGTTCCAGGATCTCGGCGTCGGATCCATAGCGGTCAAAAATATCAAAGAGCGCCGCACCGTTGAGCAGCAGGTGCAGCGTCTGTCCATTCCATATAAAATCAACTGTATTCATGGGCTTCCTTTCTGTTGGGGGCGGGTCTCCCCGCCCCCTCGTCCGTCAGGGGGACGCCTTTGCGATCTTCTTGTCCACCCAGTCCTTAGCCGCTTTCTCTGTGGGGAAGTCATCAGACTCCACCTTCCACTTCCCGTTCGCTGGTGCGGCCGCTGTGAAATTCAGCGCGCCGCCCGTCAGGGTAATGGAGTCGCCCTTGGTTGCATACTCCGTGCCCTGCATGGCCGCCTTAGCCTTGGGATAGTAGATCCCGTGGTACGATTTGACTCCTTTGACCATCTTGTTGATGTAGAAGCCAAGACCGCCATAGGGGGCGTTGTCCTCCGTGGAAAAGACCAGATCCTTCCCGCCCTCGGATTCGATCTTGGCCCCCAGCACCGCGCTAGCCACACTGTTGGCCAGCTCCGTCACCTCCACCGCTACGCCACACTCCTTAAACTCGTTGACGTGCTCCTCCAGAGCATTGTCTCCAAAGGCTTTCGCTTCGTTGAAGCTGGGGGAGTCGGTCACCTTGACCAGCGACCCCAGAGAAATGGGATCCCCGTACTTGGGGAACGCAGCGGCATCCGCGTCCGGCTCGGTCTCCGCAAACGGGGCCCATCTCAGATATTTCGCACCATACTTTGCCATGTTAGCCTCCTTACAGATTCAATGATTTCAGCCAGCGGTCATAGACAGCAAGCTCTGCCTGCTCCACCTCCGGGGCAGCTACCTGGTTGGCCTTGTTCATCCAATCCCGGGCCAGATATTTTCGTCTGGGCGCACCATACGCCTGGACGAACCCGACCTCGGCGTTGGTCACCACCTTGGCGCTCCCCCCCTTGGTATAGGTCCTCCCGTGCTTAGAGCGCTTATATTGCCGGGTCACCCCACGGCTCTGATAGATGTGGTGGCGGCCGGTGGGATACACCAGCACATACCGCTGATAATCATTTCTGGCGCTTCCGGCCTTTTTATGGGCCTCGATGCTTCCGGCCAGCTTCCCGCTGTGGACCAGGCCCTGAGCCCGGATCTGCGCCTTGTGGTGGCGGAGCACCACCTGTCCGGCGGCGTCAAGCATCTCCTCCACCACGTTGTCAGGGATGGCGGCAAATTCCTCCAGGGAGAGGTCCAGACCCTCGATTCCAGTGGCATTAAACGTCGCCATCCATGTACTCCGTCTCAAATACCAGCTCCGCCCAGTGGTCATCCCCCGCCGAACTGACCGTGGGATAGGACAGGCCCGCAGCGACCAGCGCCCGCTTGATCTGCTTTTTCTTGGCCTTGACCTCGGGCGTGGCGGTAATCCCCGGCCGCCAGGGGAAGATCCAGTGCAGCTGCACACGGTATCGGATGGAGTCCGGCTCATCATCCCCATAGTACACGGGCTCCTCCGTGTAGGTATAGACGCAGAACTCCTCCGCCTTTCCGCCGTATACATCGATCACACACACTGGGACCAGAGGCTTGATTGCCTCCTTGATGATCTCATCCAGGGACATAGGTATCCCTCCTTACAAAAAACTGTTCACCTCAGATACGCCGGGCCGGAGCCGGTAAACCGTCAATTCCGCTCTTCCGTCCTCCGTCTGATAGGCCCGCAGCACCCGATATGGATTGCCCCCATACTCCACCTGCTGCTCGCCGTGGTAATCGGTGTGCCAGTCCGGCAGCACAATCATCAACTCCGGCTTGAGGCCCACGGTCATTGCCTGATAGGTCTCATTTCCCCGGACCGATGCAATGGAGGCATAGCTGCGGCTGCGCGCCTCCTCGCCTGTTGCTTCATCCACCGTAATCAGGACCACGATTTCGTCAAAGGTATACTCACGCATCTCTGGCCCTCATTTTCTCGTGTGCCAGCCGGTCATTGAGGTCCAGCCGGAGAAATTCCGGCAGCTGCGCCCCAGCCTGGAGTGTCCGGCGCTTATACATCCACGCGGCATACTCCACCTGGAGCTGCACATCCCCCGGCGTGTCCTCCAGCGTGATCCCACGCTGGGCGATCCTGGAGGCCGCAGCCTCCAGGATCTGCTCCAGCATGGCCACACGCTCGGCCGGCGGATTGAGCATATTCAGGTTTGCCTTGAGCAGGGTCAGCTTGTTCAGCTCCGCCATGGCCGCTGCCTCCTCTCGATCAGGGTGCGCTGGCCACGACCACAGAGCCGGCCTTGACCACCTTTCCGGCCGCATCCAGTTCCACGACCGTAGCATAGGAGCCGGTGGCCGCCGTCAGGTCCGTCCCGGATTTGTAGGCCGCCCAGGTGCTCCTAGGTGTCTGGCCGGGCTTCACCAAGGTGGGCTGGGCGCCGGTCTTGACCTTCAGCACAGAGCCAGACGCCGCGCCGGTCACTGTCAACTTGGTCTTGCCCTTACCGGAGCCGGCAGCAGAGACAACGGTCAGAGTTCCCAGCTCGCTGTTGGCATAGTCAGGGGCAAAATCGTGGTCCGTGATCACTGCCTGATTGTCGTAGCTCACCGCCACAAATGCTTCGCCTACGGCGGGTTTACCGTCCATGCGCTGGGTCGCGGTAAACAGAGTCTGGTCCTGGATCATCAGCGGGATGTCGCTGCTCCGAATGTTCGCTCCGGCCCGCTCCACCAGGGAGTAGACATCCAAATAGCCACCGGAGATCTGATAATCAGGCAGGCCTGGGAGCTCCACGATGAGGCCGCCGATCACAGGCATGGTGTTCTGCATCCCGGCCACCAGTGCGCCGGATGCGTTAAAGGCCATAGCCTTTGCCAGGACATCCATGTGGGTCTTTCGGTTCATCACCCAGGTGGGCTCTCCGCTCTGGGAATAGGTGGGGTCCGCCACCGCCAGGGCCGCGATCAGCTTCTGGAAGAACTCCACCCCGCTGGAGGCAGATGCATCCAGCTTGATGATATTGCTGGTGTGAAGGTCGGTAAAGGCCCCCTGGTTCTTGCCCCACCACGCAGGAGCCTCCTGGACCGCCAGGCGGGTCATATAGCCCACCGGCATCTTGGAGCCAGTTCCGAACACAATGGCCCAGTCGATTCCCTTGCCAAGGGCCTGGCCCATCATGTCCATGACGTCGCTGGCCAGCGCAAGATTGTCGTCGTCCTCCAGAGTGCTGTTGGGGATTGCCAGGTAGCCGCCTACCTTGTAGCCGTCCATCTCGACCTGCGTGAAGCTGAGCTCCAGCTCATTGAGGCTGTCCACAGCCTCCGTCCACACTGCAGCGGGCACAGTGCCGGCGATATTCTGTCTGGCCTTGCCCTTCAGCGGACGGAAGCGCACCCGGCCGATCAGCTTGGAGTAACGGCCGATATTCTCCCGCAGCAGGTCAAGCATCACTGTGGGGATCCCCAACTCCGCTCCGCTCACGCTGCGGGCCTGGCCCCGCATCTCCCGCAGCCGGGAGAGGAACCCGCTCACGTCCTCCCGGGCGAGGAAGGTGTCTCTCTGCTGGATCGTCAGGCCGAAAAAGCGGGTTCGGGTCTCATTAGTCTCCATGTGGGTCACATCCTTTCTTCTCTCTCCGCCAGGCTTCCCCTGGCGGGCCTGCTTGGCGGCGTCCTCCGCTGTACGGATCTCCTCCTCCAGCGCGCCAATGGCGCTCCGGAGCTCATTCTGGTCCTTGGTGTTCTGTGCCCGCTCCTCCTCAAAGGCGTTCACCGCAGCCTCCACGACGGAGCGCTCTTCCTCGGTCTGTGCCGCCTCAATGTCGGCGGCCAGCTCCTCCTCCCGGGCGGCATAGCCCTCCGCAGCACGCTCCAGGGCCCGGAGGGCCGTCTGCTGGTCGGTCAGCTTTTTCCGCAGGAGCAAAACTCTCAATGCCATATCATGTTCCTCCTAATCTCTGTTTCATGGTTTCCCGCCAGGCCTGGGCCTGCCGGTGCTGGATCTCCTCAAGCTGCTGCTTTCGGGCGCTGACCCCCGTGGCCTCATAGGCCGGGAAGGTGCAGACGGTCACCTCATACAGCGGGTCCACCTCCTCGATCTCCCAACGGCAGGCGCCGCCGCCAAGATCCACAAAGGTCTCACGCTTGATCTCAAAACCAAACGAGCACTGGTCAACGTCACCCCGCTGGACGCGGGCGTAAAGGTTCATGGCGTCAACGTCGTCTCGGTTGATTTGGATGCTTCCCCACAGGCCCCGGCTGTCCTCCTTGAGGGACAGCGTCCCGGACTTGGTCCGGCCAAGCACCAAGGTCGTGTCATGGTTGATCAGGGCCCTCACATCCTGACTCAGACATCCGGCAAAGGCCCCCGGCTTGACGATCTCCACAGCCCCTTCCCACAGCTCGTATGGGGAGTCAAAGACTGCAAAATAGCCCTCGATGTACAGCGCGCCTCCCTCCGCCTCCCGGGTCTCAAAGCGCTGGGGCAAGCTTCTGGTCTGCCGCTGCTTCCGTTCGTTCGACATTTCAGTCCTCCTTCAGCTTTTTCTGGTCGCCGATCATACCGGCTGGGATGTAGTTCTCCAGGATCACCCGCTCGTCCAGACCCTTGACCGGGCTCAGGTCCAGCCAGTCCCGGACCTCGTTTCCCGACATGATCCCCCGAATAAACTGATCGTCCCCCACCTTGGCCAACTCTGTCAGGGAGTAGGCATACAGCTTGCGGGAACTGAATTTGAAGTACAGATCCGGAGACAAAAGCAGCTTTCGGGTCAGTTCCTGCTGAATGGCCGTAGCAATAGGAATCACAGTCTTACGTATAAAGTTGTTGTAGGCATCCTGGTCATACTCCCCCACGCCGATCAGAAACGGCGGAGTTCCAATGGCAGCAGCCACAGCCCGCTTGTCCAGCTCCACATTGTCGCTGATGGCCAGATCAGCCAGACTCAGGGGCTTGACCTGGACCACATCCATAAGGTCCGCTGGGATGACCCATGGGTCTCCGGCCCGCTGGCCCTTGATGTACTCATCCACCAGCCTCTGCCGCCCCGCAGGGGAGGAAAACTCATCGGAGATGGCGTCCACCTTGACGATCACAGACGGCTTCCAGTTGTTGGCCAAAAATGCGTTGGTGGTGCTGGCCGACTGCCTCAGATTTTTGAGCACGTCCCTCAGCTGGAGCCGCACGCCGCGGCCCATCCATGGGCGCCGGAGCTCAGGCCGGAGGATAAAATGGAGTACCTGATCCGGGCGAAATGCCTGTCCCTGCCACTGGACCGTATAGCCGCCCGCTCCGTCATCTACGGGAAAGGCTCCCGGCATAGGCACCAGATCGGCCAGATAGCCGTCCTGGGTCAGAGGGAGAACAAAAGCGTTTCCGTCCCCGATGGTCAGCATGGTCTGCACGATCCAGCTGATAAAGCTTTTCCGCGTCCCAAGAGAGTACGGTTTGATGTCCATGAAGCGGCTCAGCTCGCTCCGTTCTCTCACATCCCCCTCCGGCGTGTTGCGCATCAGATAAATGGGGGCTGAGCTGATCACATCGGCAATGGCCCCGACTGCCGCCGCCACGTCCGGGCTGTCCGCCAGGGAGGCGTATCCGTTGGTCTGGATGCTCTCCCATGCTTCTGAGGACAGCAGGCACGCCGCCAGGCTCTGACTCAGATCCGTCCGCAGCCTCGGGGGCCTGCGGGCCGCCCGACGGGTCGGTGTAAGTTGATTCACTGGGGATCACCTTCCTTCGTTTCTTCCTCGAACCAGCCGCTTCCCCGGCTGCGGCCGTCCAGATCCTCCAAATAGGTGCAGGCTGCAAACACCGCACAGTCAAACACATCAATCCGGAGGTTCGGTGCCAGCTTCTCATACATCACCATATCGTCAGCCTTTTCAATGCCCCGGACATTCTGCACGCAGTATTCAAAGGGTTCGGCGTGGCAGTAATAGAGGGTCCCACGCTTGGCGCTGGCCTCCAAATAACGGAAGCCCTCGCTTTTCCGTGTAAACAGCTGGGGCTGATCCTTGATGGGGAATCGCTCCTTCTTCATCTCCAGGTAATACTCACGACAGAACTTCCGGTCGTGTCCGATCCTGCGCATCCGGAAGCCATCTGTCCGGCGTTCCTTGTACCACCGCACCACGTCGCTGTGGTTGAGCACGTTGTCGTTGCACAGATCCAGCCACCCATCATCCTCCCAGCCAAACAGGGGGATCTGATCCTCATGGGCCTTGACGGCAGCCGCCGCCCGCGGGAACCAGCAGTGCGGGATGATGATGTCCACCCCCTTGTAATGACCAAAGAGGCAGGCTGCGGTCAGGTCATGGAGCTTAGACAGGTCCGTACCCCCATACCAGCGGATGGGAAGCCGCCTCAACTCATCCATGCTCCAGTCATACTTTCGATCGCTACGGCGGAACTCCTCAATGTCAAACCAGGCATTCAAGGCCGCGGTGAACACATTCAGGGACTTTTGCAAAAACTCTGTCCGAAGCTGTGGATCATCCCTGGCCTGAGCCGCATCGTTGATCATCTCTTGAGGGCGGATACTGCGTCCCCAGCCGGGGTTGCAGCACTCCAGGACCTCCGGATTGCAGTAGTCCACCTCTCCGCTGTCTGTTCTCGGGGCCGCGGCGATAAAGACAAATACGCTGTCCGCCGCCGCCCCGGTGACCGTTCCGTTGAGGATCTTCCGTCCGTATTCCACACGCCTGGCACAAAAGCCGGTAGCCAGCTTGCCGCCGGAGCTGATCCCAATGACCAGCTTGTTGGTGTATGCCTTGGTGGCATCCTTCAGGACCTGGTACTGGTTGGCGCTCTTGTAGGTGTGCATCTCGTCGGCAATGACTATATTGCAGTTGAAAGAATCCTGCTTGTCAGGGCTGGAGGCCAGGGCGTTGATGGACAGAAACCCATCCTCGCCCACGTCTCCGGTTATAGAGCGCTCCATGTTGTTATTGATGATCCGGAGTCCATTTTCCGGGTCATCGTCCACCGTCACCTTGAGGCGTTTCAGGTTATACCGCAAAAAATCAAAGCCTTCCAGCGCCTGTTTGAGTGCTCCGCCCACCTCATAGACTTTGGAGCCCGATCGGCTCTCATACAGCCCCAGGGCCCAGGCCAGCGCCGCCGCAAAGGTAGTCTTGATATTCTTTCGTGGGATAAAGTCCAGCGCCTCCTTAAAGCGGCGCTCCTGGCTTCCGGCCAGATAAAAGCCCATGATGTTGTACACAATAAACTTGTGATACGGGAGGAGAAGGAAGGGCGTCCCACGAAGGGGCGTCGCGTCCAAGAACTCCCCCTGCTGGTGGCAGATTGTAGTCTCAATGATTGCCAGGATCTCGTTGGCCGGATCCGCTCGGAACTCCCATTTTGGATTATCCAGGTCCCTCAGATACCGCTCGCAGGCCTGCCTGATCTCTGGACATACACACAGCGCTCCGGAGACACAACCCTCCACATAGGCGTCCACCTCAGTCAGATATTCAGAGGCGTGATCCACAGCGTAATCATGCGCCTCCTCCAGCAGTTCCTCCAGCCGACTCCGGCTCCCGGCCATCTCCGCCTCTTTCCGCGCCTGAGCTTTGCGCAGACTGGCCGGCGTCAGACCCAGTTGAGTCCTCAGAGCCAGGACATCCTTGCGCAGCTGGTCCACCACCGCGTAGTGTGGATCCTTGGCGGTATAGGCCGCACCGGTCTTGTTGACCAGCTCCGCCACCATCTGGCCGCCGTTGGCCCGCCATGTCTTTTCCGCCCGTGACAGCTCCCGCTCTGTCTTGGCCAGCTGTCTGATCGTGCCGTCAAAAATCGGGCTGTATATTCCGACAGATTCCATATCCGCCCGAATCATGGCTTCTCGGCCCACGTCGTTCCCTCCTCTCCCGCTGGCTATGCCTCGCCCAGGCGCGTCGTTTGCGGGCGCGTCCCGCCCGCACGGTAATTTCTACGCGCCTGAACCCCCTCCGCCGTTTTTCCCGCCGTCGGAAAGAGTTCCGCCCCCGGTCCCAGGGCCCGGCCTCAGTACGGCTCCGAGGGTGGGGGGGCTATCCTCCGCCGCCATGCCTCGCCCAGTTCCGTCAGCCGCCCGGTCCGCCGGTCGTGCATAGCGTCGTGCCGGTCTCCGGACAGACTGACCAGGTTCCACGGTGCCCATGCGTACTCAGGATACTCCTCCGCCGGCCACACATGATGGACCGTCGTCGCCTCAACCGCTTTTCCATACCTGGCCCACTCCCGGCAGCGGTATCCGTCCCGCCGCAGGATGCACCGGCGCAGTCTGCGCCACCGCTTGCTCTTGTAACCATCCCAGGCCATTTTGTTCCCTCCCTCCCGCTGGCTGTCCGTCCTCTGTCCCCGGGCTATCACCTCCGGGCAAAACAAAAAGACCAGAGCCAACGATCCCACCCACTGGGTAGATCATCAGCTCTGGTCCTCTCGACACTGGCCCTCTGCGATATTCACGATATACCGGCTTTTGCACTGTCGGCAGTACAGCCGCAGCCGGATGGCTTTCATGTCCGGCGGCGCTTCCTGGAGTTTATTCCGGAGACCAGACTCCAGACACTTCGGGCACAGCACATATCCGCCTTTCACTGGGAATATTCTATCAGTTTTTGCTCCACACTTCAAGGGCTTTTCCTCCTTTTCTCCACCATGGACGAATTATTAAGACTGGTTTCAAGGCAAAAAATTATTAGGTGGCGGCCGTTTCCGCTGCCTGGGCTGCGTATAGGTATATTCGGCCTGCTCCCTCACAGGAAACATAAGATAGCGCGCCCCGATGCAGTCCCCGTATCCGTATGGATTGCGCTCGCAGAAGGGCTCGTAGTCCACCGCTCCGTATGGCGGCGTCAGGGTAACGCTGTCGCTTGGGATCTCAATGTACTCGATCTCCGGCCGGCGGAGATTCCGCGAGCACCGCCAGGTCCGCTCTCCGGGCTTGGGCCGGCCAAACTCCCGGGCCTCCTTGGTCATATACTTGGCAAGCTCCCGATAATAGTGGACATCCAGCGGCTCCGCCCGGATATACCCGCCGCCCTGCCACAGACTCCGGATCTCCTCCAGATCATCCACATCCGTGGCATTGATGACCACATGGTGGTGGATCCTCCGGTCCTCCAGGGTCCCGTCCTCCACCAGCCAGTCGTTGGCCCGTTTTTCGTGGTACCCCTCTGTTACATAGATATATTGCAGCTCCGCGCCCCGTTTTTTGCGGGCCGCCCGGAACCTGCGGATAAACCGTGCAAAGTACCGATTGGCCGCGTCCTTGCTCTCCGGCAGGTGGTCATCATCATAGGTATGGGTCAGGACCAAAGCCCGGCGGCCGAAGTTGGCCGCCACCACCAGCTCTAGTTCCCGCCAGGAGCACTTGTCATTGTAAAACTGCTGGGCCGGAGAGGTGGCCTGGCTCCGGGCCGCCCGCCCCTGCCTGCCGGGCGGACGGTCCGGGATCGTCCCAATAACCTCAATGTGGAGCAGTCCGGCCTTGATGTGCTTGATTGCCTTACTCATCTCCGCCCTCCTCCAGCTGGTCCAGGGCCCGGCAGATGAGCCGCCACTGCTCAATGGGCAGTTTTTCCGCTCCGGTGAGGACGCCCCGGAGCTTGTCCGCCGTGAGATCTCCGCCGCACCGGCTGGACACCGCCTCCAGACAGCCCAGGCCGCCCGCCTGACGGTACTGCTGGAGCCGTTCCAGGGTCTCCTTCTTCTCCCGCCACGGGTTTGGCCGTGGCGGCTGAGGCTCCGGCTTGGGCCCCGGGACGCTGTGGGCCCGGAGGATGCCAGCGTCCCGCTGGATCTGCACCCCGCCCAAGCCGGGAAGCTCCTCCACCGCCCAGATGGTCCCGGAGCCCAGGACCAGCACCCCCTGGGCCAGCGACGCCACCACATAGTCCCGGTATGCTGTCAGATCCGCCTCCCCCCTGTCTCCCCGGGGCAGCTGGATCACCAGCACCTGATGTGTCAAATCACCCGTGCAAATCTCTGCTGGATCCATGATGACGCTCCTCCCTCCTCCATCTCTGCCGGGGCATCCCCGGTCTCCGTCTCTATGCGGGCCTCCAGGTCCCGCAGCTTGGCCAGCGCACCATACACCCGGGGCGGCAGGGCCGCCAGCTGGTCCCAGCTCACGCCGTGCAGCCCCCAGCTGCCGTCAGCGTCCTGATAGGTCAATCGCGCCATGTTCCAACTCCTCTCTCAGCGCCTCGGCGCTGTCAAAATATTGTGTACTGTACATCCCAGGCCGCCACCGCTCCAGCCGGATCAGGTAGGGCACGGACCAGGCCCGGGAGGCGGGGCAGGTGCTCACCCGCACCCGCAGCGCCCCCAGCGTCCGCTCGATCTCCATCTCACCGCAGCGGTGGTGGGCCCGGGCGATGGTGTCCAGATCCTTATCCGTCAGCAGATTATCCATCGGCGTCCATCTCCATCCTAGCCATAATCTCCGCCTTCCGCCGCATACACCAGGCAAACACTGGGAACCTAAAATCCTTTTGGGTGGAGCACTGCGACAAAAATCCGCAGGTCTCACAATGCCCGCCGACGATGGCCTGAGAGATCGCCAGTCCCTCGGCCTGCTTTTCGGGCGGATATGGCCGGTCAAACATGGTGACGTGCGTATATGATTTCCAGCTCACGTCAATCCTCCTATCCTGGCTCCGAGCCCCAGCAGCTCGTCCGCGCTCACCTCCAGGGCCTGGGCGATCAGGAACAGGGTGTCCACCCGGGGGTCATGCACCCCCCGCTCGATCTGGTACAGGTTTCCGGCGGACAGCCCCACCCAGGCTTCCAGATCGGCCATCCGGAGCCCGCGAGCCTCCCGCACCAACCGGATCCGGGGTCCGATCTTCCCCGGCTCCCATGGGATCAGCTCAGGCATCCAGATCCGCCCCTTTCCATTCCCACTTACTCCCCCCATAGCAGTCCTTACAGTAGCAATCCGCCAGACATTCTTCGCATGGTGTGTACTCATAGTCTGGGCACTTCTCCAACTCGTCATAGTGCAGACAATCCTCGCACTCCATTAGCTCCTGCACTCGGGTATTCAGCGCCTCCAGCTCTGCCGCCGCCTCCCGGAGGATCCGGCAGCCATGCACCCCGCAGTCATGCTCCAGCCCGCAGACCAGGCAGGCCAGAGAGCCGGTCTGCACCTTCAGCCGCCTCAGTGCGGCAATCAGATTTTCAATTTTCATTTTGGATCTCCCTCTCCTCGTCCTCCAGGTACAGCGGACACCGGATCACCGTGTAGGAGGGCATCCCGTGGGCTCGCACCTGTTTTTTCGGGCCTGCGACAAATCGTGTGGGATTTCTTTCTTGTGACATTCAATTATTTCACTTTCCTTTCGACATTTCGCGTGGTATTATGCACTCAAACAGAAGAAAGAAATTCGATTGCAAAAATGTAGAATTTATAAAGTCTTACGAATTGTAATTCCATCCATTTTTTCAAAACTAATTACCCACACCCACGGGTTTGCTTCCCATCCGTAGAGTGGCAGGTCTGCCGACTTGATGGTTGTATTCCAAAGCCTCACGAAATCATTCCAGTCTGTAACCCCTTCGTCCATAGCAGAAAGTGCGCTTATTTCTCGCAACCTCTCCACGCTCACTTCCTTCACCCTCAGGAATAGCCGTGCGGCCTCCTTCGGCATATGGATGGATGGGCGCCATTTCGGCTCTGCTGCATATCCGGCAGCTTTTGCGCTGCCTCCGTCCGCCTTGTAGATATAATGGTCGCACCAGTCGCCATTCCACGTCTCACGCACCCACAGGATGTCGCCGGGCTGGTAGGGTGGAAAGAAATTGTACAGCACATCCATCCCAGCAACATGGCACACAATGTTTAAGCCCTCTTCGGGGTCGTGGAAACACATAGGCTTGTCCAATGGCTGCGGCTTTACCACCCGCCGGGTGACGGTCTTCCTTCCATCCAAGACGGCCCGAACCATCTGGGTATTAAACAGGATTGGCTTCATGGTTTTCTCCTTTCAGCGCCGTCTCTGCCTCCTCATGGGTTAGCGCCTGTGTTCCGTCAATCGGCTGTCCGCAGTAAGGGCATTGATACATAGGCACTTCGCAGGAATCGGCTTCCTGGAATCCGCCCATGAGGTCGTGCTTACAGTTGGGGCACAAGATAGAATCGTGGTTGTCGTCGCCCCATATAAGGGGCTTCCGAGGTTCATCCAGCATCACCAGCCGCCCCTCTCGGTCGGCCTCCACCAGCTCCCGGAGGCGAGAAACATCAATTCCGTAGCGTCGCGCAGTAACTTTCAAGTAGCCAGCTTCGACATCCTGCTTGTTTTTTTCGATCTCCTCCGGCTCCAGGCCAGTGTCCTCATAGGCTCCAAGCCGGTCCACAATCTCCCCCCACTTTTCGCAGTTGCAATCGCAAATGTCATTGCAATGCTCGCTACACCGGGCGTAATACCCATCAGATTTTTTGTAATGCAGTTCTGTCAGTCGTTCCACGTCAATCCTCCCACATTCTGGCCCGCTCAGCGTCTCCAGTTCTTTAATTGCCTCTCCTCATCCTCCAGGTACAGCGGGCACCGGATCACCGTGTAGGAGGTCATCCCGTGGGCCCGCACCTGTTTTTTGGCTGTCCAGCCGGGGACCGGCTCAAACCGCACCCGGTGCTCTATCTCGTCATACTCGCACCAGGGGCATCCCATGGTCCCCAGGGCCCGGCGGCAGCTCCAGCATAAGGTCATCATAGCGCTCAAAACGGCAGTTCGCCGTCGTCGTCCAGGTCCTGGAGGTCCCCGGCCGGCGGGGGTGGGAGCGTCCCCTCGTCGGCGTTGCCCTCGCTGGGCGGGGCGGCCTTGGCCCCGGCAAAATAGATGCCGTCGGCGATCACCTCGGCGCTGCGGCGCTTGCCGCCATCCTTGTCGGTCCAGTCGCGGATCTGAAGGCGGCCCTCCACCACGGCCATCTGGCCCTTGTGGAAATACTGCTGGACAAATTTTGCCCGGGCCTCCCAGGCCACCACGGGGATCCAGTCGGTGGCCCGCTCGCCGCTGGCCTTGTCCTTAAAGTCCCGGTCCACCGCCAGGGAGAAGGAGGCCACCGGCTTGCCTGCCTGGGTGTACCGCACCTCCGGATCCCGGCCCAGCCGGCCCATGATCACGATTCGATTCAACATCATGCCACTTCCTTTTGCTTCTTTGTTCGCTTGGGCAGTTTGGGCGTCCCGTCCTCGTTACGCTGGCTCCCGGCCCGCAGCCACCGGAGCCAGGCGGCCAAAAAGTCCTTGTGTACCTCCCGCGGCTTGGGGCTGCCCGCCAGGGTGTCGTTGTGGTAGCCGTGGATCTGCCGGATCTTGTTGCCGTCCATCTCGATGGTGACATATGGGGTATGCGGGTCGTCCGCCCGCCGGAGAAACAGGATGGTGCAGACCCCGCTCATGTGCCGCGATGCGTAGCCGCCTACGCAGTGGTCCAGGACCTTGCCCTCCCGCCGGATGGCCCCGGCCGTGGCCGGGAATACGATCCGCAGGCCGTCCAGCTCAAACTCATACTTCAGCCGCCGCTCCTTGAGGGATACTGCACGACGGGATCCCTCTGTCCTGGCCTGCGTGTCGGCCAGCTCTGCCACCGCCATGTCATGGGCGGTATACAGCTGCTCCGGCCAGAGCACCGCGCTGTGCTCCATGCACCGGCCCAGGGCATAGGCCGCGTCCAGGTAATCCCGATAGAGCTCAAAGAGCGTACAGTAATAGTCCTCATTTTGGGCAAAGACCCCGTCAAAGTACCGCAGCAGCCGGTCCGGGTCCAGCCGGTACCGCTTGGCCAGACGCAGAACATCCATGGAATCCAAATGGGCGCCCCACAGATTGCAGAAGTCGATGCAGAAGGGCAGGTCCCAGGTCTTGTCCCAGTGTCTGCGCACATAGTTCCGCACCTCCAGCACCTTCATGGGCGGATGGACCTCCATAAACCAGGCCAAGTCCCGCTTGTCCACCCCGAACGCCTTCCGGGGATCGCTCTCCTCCCAACGCATGGCCCCGGCGTTTTTCTTTCGGCTCCATACCAGGTCTGCAATGGGCTGCCAACACCCCGCCTTGGACAGCATCTCGATCTGCCTGGGGTAGATGGAGTAGGCGGTGAGATAGGAGATCAGCTCGTGGAATTTTGCCGCATAGCCCCGGGCCCCACCGGGCCGGTACTGCCACCGGTCAAAAAATCCGCAGTACCGAAAGAAGGGGTGGCTCTCCAGTGCCTCCCGGTTGAGGATGGAATAGGGGCTGTGATTGTACCAGGAGATGGAGCCGGTCTTAAACGGCTCCTGGACCAGCTTTTTCCGCCTCAGCTCGCCCCGCTCGTAGGTGATGCAGGGGTGCTTGTCATCCCACTGGTGGTCCACCTGCATCACCTCGCCCTGGACAAACCGGTAGCCGCTGGAGCACCAGGCGACGGGACCTGCGGGCAGCGCCGCCTCGTCGGCGTAGTCCTTGTACAGTACCAGGGCGTCGGCATAGAGGGCGTCTCCTTTGGCGTGGATCAGCACCGTCAGCTCTGTCTGCCGCAGGGATTTCCGGCCCTTGGCCCTGGACAGGTCGATGGCCGTCACCTCCCGGCCGCACCAGGGGCAGGTCAGCCGGTCCTTATGCCCTAGGTCCATCAGGGTCCAGTGCTCCTGATCCTGGGTCCGTGTGAGGTAGGGACGAACCTCCTTGTGTCCGCAGCAGGAGGCCCACAGATGGATCTCGCCCAGCCCCATCAGGTCATCCGCCCGATTGTAAAACAAATAGTGCGCGAACAGATCGTTCATGGTCGTCAGATCCTGCGCTGTCACCGTGGGCCAGCTGTCCAGGATCTCGCGCTCCCGTTCGGTATAGCTCATCCTGCCCGCCCCCTCAGAAAAAGTCAGACAGATCCAGCAGGATCCCGTCCCGGTCTGGGGCCAGTTCCGCCGGGGTAAGACAGATGGTAACCACAGATTGGACCACCGCCCCGTCAAAGTAGAAGGATGCCGCCCTGCGGTAAGCCTCCAGATCGGAGATAGAGCCGCCCACCCCCTTGGCCACGGCGGTCATACACGCCGCAAACGAGCCGCCCTGGACCACCGCCTGGGCAAATTCCTCGTCCTGGCGGCAAAACTCCAGCAGGACGTCCCGGACGGCGGAGCGCATGGCCTGCTCCTTTTGTCCCTTGACCTGGCTGTACTCAGCCTTAAGCTTGGCCGCCGCCTGCTCATACCAGCTACTCATTCCGCGCACCTCCTCACCGCCTCGGCCAGGGCCGCCAGGGCCTTGCTCAGCCGGCCGGCGGCGTCCTCATCCCGGCTCCGCACCTTGAGGAGGATCCCGTGCATCCGGTTGACTGTGCCCTTGGTCTGGTCAAACAGCAGCTCGAACTGAGCCAGATCCTTGTCCGCCCCCAGGGCGGCCTTTTTCTCGTTCCGCTCCATCTCATCAATGGACTTTTTCAGGATCTCCACCGAGGCCTCCGCCTGCTTGCGCCGTTCGTCGGCCTTGGCCTTGGCCTCCTTAGCCTTGTCCAGCTTTCCCTGCATTTCGGCCACGGCCTCCGCTCGAGCCTTCTCAATGGCCTCCGGGTCCACCACGGTCTCCACGGCCACCTCCACCGGCTTCTCCTTCAGCTCTGCCAGCTGGGCCTCCAGCCGGGCCACGGCCTGCGCGGCCTGCTCCCGGTCCTCCTGGGCCCCAGACAAACGGGCGTTGAGCAGGGCCATATCCTCGGCCATCTTGGCCCGGGCCTGCTCCGCCGCTGACGCTTCGGCCTGGGCGGTCTCAGCGGCCTTGCGGGCCTCGTCCCGGTCCTTGATGGCCTGCTCCAGCTGGCGGGCAGACATATCCACCACGTTGTGAGTCTCAATAAACTGGTCGCGCTCATCTGCCGGCAGCGCCAGCAGAGCCAGCGCCTTAGTCGCCCCCAAATCCGACAGCGCTGTCGGATTTGACCACTCACGGGAGAGGCGCATAAACCTCTGGGCCGCACGCTCGGAGAGCTCCACCCGCTCATTGAGCCAGGGCAGCCATTCCCCGTGGGGGAGGGCCTGCTTGGCCTCGGTCAGGCACCGGCCGATGGTGATGATAGCCTCCCCGCCCCGGCGCTTGGCGTCCAGGATCTCCTGGGTGATGACCTCGATGTCGCGCCCCTCCTTGGGGGCCAGCACTCCGGACAGATCAAGCATTGTTGGCCACCCCCTCGCGTTCCAGCAGCTCCGCCACCCAAGTCCGGTAATCCCGGCTCGCCGAACTGAATGGGGACAGCGCCCCCACCGGCTCACGGGACCAGCTGGACTCCACCACCTTGTCCGTCCGGCGGATCACCGTGCGGAAGATGGGGACCGGGCTCTCCTCCCGGAGAGTCTGGACCGCGTCCTCGCCGATGCTGGACCGCCGCCACTGGGTCACCAGCACCCCGGCCACCCGGATCTGGGGGCAGGCCTGGCGGATGTTGTCGATCTGCCGGACCAGCCCGGCCATGCCGGTGGTGGAGTAGGCGTCGATCCCAGCGGGGATGATGATGCTGTCACAGGCGGCAATGGCAGACAGGCAGCTCACCGAGTAGTAGGGCGGGCAGTCGATTACCACCGTGTCGTAATACGCATCCTCCGCGACCACGGCCAGCAGATCCCGCAGGCGGTCAAAGTCCGGAGTCTGCCGCCCCAGCAGGCAGGACAGCTCATAGTCCGCCAGATCCTCCCCGGCGGGGATGATGTCCAGCCCCTCATAGTCCGTGCGCCAAATGATGTCCGGGTAGTACTCGAGGGGATACTCCAGCGCGGCGGCCAGTCCGGCCCCGCTGGGATCCTGGCCGGAGGCCAGCATCATGCTGGTGGCGTTGCCCTGGCTGTCGGCGTCGATAAACAGGACCCGCTGCTTACAGCTGGTGGCCAGGATAAAGGCCAGCTCCACGGCGGTGGTGGTCTTGCCCACCCCGCCCTTGCGGTTGACGATTGCAAATGTTCTCATGGTAATTCCTCCGTTTTTTCTTCAAATGGGACCGGCTCGTCCGGCAGGTCAAAAAAGTCAATCTGAGTCTTGGGCGGCCGCTTGTAGGTCTGCCGCTTCGCCGCCGGGGCTGGCTCCTCCAGCGCACTCTCCCGGAAGCGCTGGTACTGACCGTCAAAGACCAGATAGATCCTCCCCCGGGTGCCCTCCTTGTTTTTGGCTACCTTCAGCACCCGGCGGCTCTTGTCCGGCCTGCCGGGCTCTTCCAGGTAGAGCAGCAGGATGGCGTCCGCGTCCTGCTCGATCTGCCCGGACTCTCTCAGGTCGGACATGGTGGGCTCCACCAGCTTGTCCTCCCCGGCCTTGTCCGCCCGGGAGAGCTGGGACAGGGCCACCACCAGCATCCCGTGTCCGTGGGCCAGCTGCTGAAGGCCCCGGCTGATGCCGGACACCTGCTCCGTGCGGTTGGTTTTCCGGGTCTCCGGCTCCACCAGCTGGAGATAGTCGATGTACACGATCTCGTACCGCCGGGCCAGGGCGTCCGCCTGGATGTCCTGGACGCTCATGCCGCTGGCCTCGATCAGCTCCAGCTGGTGGGTCCGGATCCGGTCGGAGCAGGCGGCAAAGCGGCCCCACTCCTCCTCCGAGATCTCGTTGCGCTTGATGGTGGGCATCTCGATCCCCGCCAGGTTGGCGATCAGGCGGTCGGCCAGCTTGTACTGGTTGGTCTCCAGGCTGTAAAACCCCACCCGGTGCGTCCTGGCCTGGTGGTAGGCCATGGACACCGCCAGGGCGGTCTTGCCCGCGGAGGGATAGCCCCCCAGCACCACCATGTCCCCCATCTCGGTGTATGTACCCGCGTCCAGCTTTGGCAGGCCCCAGGTCATGTACTGCACGGGAGTCCCGCTGTGCCGGTCGGCAAAGGCCAGGAGCATCTGGGACATATCCATCCGCCGGATGCCCCGGCGGTCCACCAGCAGCTCGTTGAGTTGGGCAATGTAGCCTCGGGCCTTGTCCATATCTTGGGTCACCTGGAGCAGGCCGCCCAGCTCGGCCACTTTGGACATCCGCGCCTGCGCCCGCATAATGGAGGCATACTCCCAGATGTTGGACGCCGTGGGGGTGAGCTCCATGAGCTCCATGAGGTACTGGGTCCACCCGTCATCCTCCCGGCCCCCCAGCTTGCTCCGGACGGTCACCGCATCGGTGGGCTTGCCCTCGGCAAACAGCGCTCGGATGGCCTGGAACACCATGCGGCACTTGGGGGTGAGAAAATCCTCCGGGCGGATCCGCTCCAGAGCCTGCCCCACCAGCCTGTCATCAATGAGCAGGGATCCCAGCACCGCCACCTGGGCGGAGAGCCTGTCCTCCTTCTGGGCTACCATGTGGCCACCTCCTCCCGGGCCACCAGGGTGGGATCTTTCTCAGGTTTCTCCGGCAATTCATCGGGGCGCATGGGGTAAACTGTTTTCCACCCACTGGAAATTGCCCGTCGAAGTAAGGCAAGCTTATTCGCCCGCGAACCGCCTGAAAGTCTGTCTAATTCGGACAGCATTGCCCGAATCGCCCGTTTGGAATTGACTGCCTTTAGTTCTGTTCGGCTGGCAATCATATCCTGCATGACGACCGCCAGTTCCCGGTCTTTCCCAACATATTGGGTCAAAAGCGGTTTGGCATCCTCCGCCAGATCGTACTTGCTTGGCTTCATTTTGGAACCAGATTGTGCCCCTTCGGAAGTAAGTTCTTTTTGTTTTTCTTCTTTTAAAGTTCTACCTATATATGCAAACGTATTTTTCGCATGGGGGTCGTGCGAATTTTCGCATGGGGGTACGCAATCCTCCGCATCCACCCCGTGCGATTCCTCGCACTGCTTCTCTTCGTCATCAGGATCAATGTCAGCCCGCTCAGGAAACATACCGCAATAGATATAACGACGCTCTCCTTTCCCATAGGGCTTAAATAAAATTTTGATGTATCCAGCATCTCTCAGCATCGCCAGAAGTTCAACCGCTCTGCGCTTTGATAAGCCAAGTTCTCCTGCAATATCTTCATTAGATGGCCAGCAGAAGCCTTTCTTGCCCGCCATGGAGGAAAGAATTACATAGAGATACCGTGCCGCGATTGTCAAGGCAGGATCGTGTACAATTTCTCCAGGAAGGACACCCCAATATCCTCTCTGGACCTTCTCACTCATTTCTGATCCCTACTTTCCTCTGCATCTTTGGACGCATCCGCTAACGTACGCTTTACGCACTCAAGTGAAAGTTCAAATCCATCAAGAGCCAAGAGCAAATGATTGATACCTTGTCGGTGTGCGAGCAGATCAAAGGCATCATTATTTTCATGGATTTCTGCAAACTGATATACACGATCTTTGATGATCCCAAGCAACGAAATCGTTGCTTCCAGATCTTGGGCCGCACTGTCAGTTATATCAATCAAATCAATAAAACTAAGCATTTTTATCCTTCTTTCTATTTTTGTACTCTTCATCCACTGCTTCTTTGAGCTTCTGGTTCAGGTCATCCAATAAGTCCGCAACAATATAGACTGCATCAGACAAGTCTTGCAAATGTCCGACCATTGAGAGTGCGTTGGATCTCTCGATGGCTGCAACTTCATCAGAAAAGTCACTTTGAATGATCCGAAGTGCCGTCAAAGCGCACTTCTGCTGAAATTGGATAGTTTCTGCCTCTAAAAGAAATCCGAACTTTGACATAGATACCCCTCCTTTTGTTAGCATTATGCTAACATCGGTGAGTATACAATGTCAATAGTTTTGTGCTAGAATATGCTAACAAATTTTAGCGGGGTGTCATTATGGCTGTATCCAAGATCCAAACTGGACTGCGTATTGATGAAGAAACCTATGCAAAATTACGCACACTTGCAATCCAAGAGGGTCGTTCTCTGAACAATCTAGTGGAACATATCATTCGGATGTATCTTGCAGACTATGAAGCAACGCATGGAATTCTTCCTCCGTTCCAAGAGTAAGTGCAGATAGTCCCACATCCACCAGCATTAGAATCACTGCATTGAGAGAAATCCCAGTGCGATTAGCAATCTCGGATAACCGTTCATACCGTCCTACTGGGATTCTGAGTCCTGTCTGTATCTTCGCACTCACAAAAATTCCCCCTTGTCAAACACACGTTCCCATGGTATAATACATTTGTTCTCATGGTAGACCCCCTGTCTACCGCCCCGGGTGCCGAAAGGCCCCGGGTTTTTTTATACCCACGGCTCGGCCTCCCGGACGGCGATCCGTCCGTCCTCCCGGACCACTGCCAGGGCCTGGGCCCCGCCGGCCAGCATCCCCCGGAAGATCCCGGGGGCCAGCTCCTCCACCCGGAGCAGCCGCGCCGGGCCGTACTGGTCCAGCAGCCGCCGGGTCACCCGGGCCTCCTCCGTCAAATTGGGTGGGCGCATGACGTCAACCTCCCTTCACCGTCAGATAGACCCCCAGGGCCAGCAGGAACGCCCCCGCCGCCAGGGCGAAGGTCACCCACTCCAGGGCCTCGTACAGCCGCGGCCACTGCCGCCTCAGCTTGTCCCACATAGATATGCCTCCTCAACACATTCCTCTGGTAAACACCAGCGCCTTGGCTACCAACCGCGCCTCGTACTTCTTGGCCCGGCCCACTGGCGTCGCCGGCACATCATTCAGTCTGGCCCAATCTGCGGCGGTGCGTTTATCCTTCACGCCCAGTTCTAAGGCCAGCTCCTCTGCCCCCAGCATCGGGCCCCGCCGGGAGACGATCTCCTCGGCCTTCTCCCGGATCTCACGATAGAGCGCCGGACTTGCCGTAGCTCTTGAGTTTCTCATGTTATATCCCCCTCTCCTCCCCCGGCCCGGCCGGGGGGCTTCTGCTTGCCCTCCTCCCCTTCCTGTGATAAACTGTGGATGGTAGGAAGGTGATTTAATTGGTACTTGATACGAATATAGCTGTTGCATTGATAGCTCTGATTGGTGCAATTCTATCAGGCATATTTGCTTTCATAGGAAGCATGGTCGCCGCAAGACTAGGGAAAGATGCCCAAATCAAGACTGCTGCACAAGAAGCGTTCATCTCTGCCCGCCTAAACGTATATCTCGCCTTTGAGGAAGCATTTGAACACTGGTCTAACACAAAAAACAGAGAGGCCTGTGCAGTTGTTTATCGTGCTGAAAATGCTGTCCGCCTTGTAGCAAGCGAAGAAACGATTTCCGTTCTCTCACAGCTGACCGAATATATCAGAGAATACGAGACACAGGGCAAACTTCATCCGTTTGAAGAGTTTGCTGTGGCCCATACTGCGGCCCTTCGTGCCATGCGGAATGATTTGATGCACTATCCTATTCCGACACCAGAATCAGGACAGAAGGAAAGCCGTATAGAGTGAACTGACGACACAGATCACACAAAGCAACAGTAAGAGCAACAGAGTCCTGTAATACTTGGGGCTTCCTCTTTCCCAGTAAATTGCGAATCCAACCAAGAGGTAGCCAAAAACCAATGGGACAAAAACGGTGGTAAAAAATTCCCCCACACCTCTCACCCCCTCTTCTCCCCCGGCCTGGCCGAGGGTTTTTGCTGCTCAGGACTCGTCCCGTCCGCAGAATACCTCCAGCTCCAGACCGCCCTTGACGATCTCCCGGAGGTCCGCCATGATGGCGTCAAACTCCGCCCGCTCGCTCTGGTCGATCTGGCCGTCCTCTGCAATGGTCATCAGCCGGTCCACGCCGTGTTCTCGCTGGAAGCGGGCCATGCGGTTGTAGATCCGCACCGCCGTCTCCAGTACAGACCGCTGCTCCAGCTCCGGGACCACCCGGGCCATCAGAGCATTGGTCTCATGCAGATGCTGATAGGCCAGCCGCTGGGCGTTGTAGCAGATCACCATCTGCTCCACCACATCGTTGGGCGGGATCCTCTGGCCGGTCTCATAGGCCCTCACGCTCTCTACACTGAGACCCAGCTGTTCCGCCGCCGTCTCCTGTGTGTAACCCGCCGCCCGGCGGGCGTTTTTGTAGATATTCCGGTACTCCTCCGGCATGGTGATCTCCTCCTCTTTGGGGTAAAATTAAGCTAGGCCGGGGTCTGTCCGCTTGCCAGTCCCAGCAGGGTGTCCATGGAGCACCCCAGCAGGGATGCCAGCGACAGCAGGTTCCCGAGAGTCGGCTGAGTGTACCCCAGCTCCCACTTGGCCACCGCCCCCGGCGTCACCCCCAGAGACTGGGCGACCGCCCGCTGGGAGAGGCCCTGAGCCTCCCGGATTTCCCGGAGCTTCAGGTTATTTTCCAATGCGTCCACCTCCTTCGTGCTTGCTTACCGGCGGGAAATATGGTAGGATATAGGTATCTATAACTCTATTTGCGGTCTCGTTTTGGGGATTTGTCTTTCTCATTTCCCGTGAGTAAAGCATAATCCGTAAATTTATGTTTGTCAATGCAATAAGCATAAATTTATGTTTTTTCGTTCTTTTGACATATTCTTTATTTAATAGGAGTGATGCCCTATGATTGTTGATAATCTTGTGCAAAATATCAAATCATTTTGTGCTGAACGTGGGATTACACCGACTTCAGCTTGTGAGGCAAGTGGGGCGGGCCGTAATTTTATGGATAATATCAAAAAGGGAAGTGTCCCCTCTGTAATTAAGGTCAAGCTACTCGCCAACTATCTCGGTGTCACCACCAGCGAACTCCTAGGCGAAAAAATAGAGCCCACCGTGCAAGACGATGGGCTCTCGGATGGAGAACAGGCGCTGCTTAATCTGTTTCGTCAGCTGACGCCGGATCAGCAAGACATGGTGATTCGGATCGTTCAGGCGGCCGCAGACAAGATGTGATCGCCTGGGCGGCCGCCAGCATAAGCGCGGCGGGGTCCCTGCTCCCCCGGATGATGGCTAACAGTTGTTCCTCACGATTTGTCATCTCGCCCGCCCCTTCCAAAAAATAATTCTATTGCAATTATAGAACGTCTGTTCTATAATTGCAATACACCGAAGAAAAATTTTGTGTATAAAAAAATAACTCTTATAATTATTTTTGGGGATTCAATTTTATTAAAGAGGAGAATGAGAAATGAAAAAGAGGCTCTTTGCCATCACATTGTCCTGCACCTTATCCCTTTCCTTAGTTGCGTGTGGGGGGACAACCTCCAACCAAGCAAATCCTGCTCAATCAGGATCTGCGGCGGAAGTTCAAGAGGAACCGCTTACCCAAGATGAACTTCGGTCCATGTTTTCAAACCCTGATGATTATATTGGGGCTAAAGTTGAATTGAGTGGTGTGGTATTTGGTTCAGTAGATTCAGATGAAAAAGGAATTTATTTTCAGATGTGGAGTGACCCTGTCAACATAGATCGGAATACCGTCATTGGCTATCCTGATCCATCGTTTCAGCTGGAAGATGGTCAATATGTAAAAATAACTGGGATAGTAGACCATGTGGCAGAAGGCGAAAATATGATGGGTGCCACTGTCACTGCTCCGGCTATTCTCGCAGATAAAGTGGAAGTGTCATCGTACATTGATGTTGTGTCTCCAACAATCGCTACTGCGGCGGCTGCTCAACCTACCGTAGATCAAAATGGATATGCCGTTACACTGGAAAAAGTAGAATTGGCAGAAGATGAAACTCGGCTTTATGTGTCCATTACCAACAATGGGACTGGGAATTTTTCGCTATACAGCTTTAACTCCACTATTATTCAGGATGGGACACAATACGAATCTCAGTTTAATTACGATGCAGACTACCCGGAACTCCAGACCGACATCCGCCCGGGTGTGACCACCAAGGGGATTATGACGTTCCCTCCTGTCCAACAGGGACCATTCCAGGTAATTATGGAGGCCCGCTCTGATAATTGGGACGAAAGATTTTCCGAGTATACGTTTGATGTAAATTTGCAATAAGATCCGTTATAGCCATCAATGCTGATGGATATGCCAACAAAAAATCCGCCCCGGCTCGGGGGCGGACTTGACAATCAAACATCAGGCGGTTATACTGAATATGAAAAGGGCGCTGCCGGCAGACGGTTGGCCCCAAGTTCAATTACTTAAAAGAAGTAACCGCACTCTGTGGCTGGAGGGGCGGTTACTTCTTTTTATTGGCCATCATAAAGAGGCCGATAATGCCAACGACTAAAATGCCGGTCTGGATGAGATCGGAATATGTAACCATTGGGCAGCCCCCCTTTCCGTGGATCAGGGGACAGAAGCTGCCCCCTGTCAGGGGCCAACCGCCTGCCGTTTGCTGGCAGCGCCAAAAACAGAATACCACATTTTCCGCTGCGGCGCAACTGCGCCAAGTCTCAAATCCGCAAGCGTTTGCGGATTTGAAAAAAGCCGCCCCACCGGGCGGCTTCTCAAAAACCCAATACTGGAACATTTGTTTTGGAGGTGCCATTATGCCGAAAAACAAAACCGGAGAGCCCTATCGGAAAACCGCACGCTGGAATGGAAAAAAGTACGAGGCAACCGGCCGTACCGAGCTGGAGGCCCTGACCAGGCTGGCCGACAAGATCGCCGCCGCCAAACGCGGCGAGGAAGCCCTCAACGGGAGCATGACGGTAAACGCCTGGTACAAAGAGTGGAAGGCCACATACAAGGACCCGAAGGGGCTCACACCCAAAAGTCTCGGAATGTATGATGAAAAATATAACGGATATATCAAACCGGCGGTTGGCCACATGAAACTCCAGTCCGTGAAGGACATCCACCTCCAGCGGATCCTGAATGGACAGGCCGGGATGTCCCGGTCTCATGTGGAGAAACTCCGCCGCGTCATGCGGGAGCTGTTCCGCCGTGCCAGGCAGTCCCGACTGATCGCCTACGACCCATCCGAGGATCTTCAGCTCCCGGAGCACCGTCAGGGCTCCCACCGGAGCCTCACACCGGAAGAGCGCGAGGTCCTGCTGACCGTATGCACCCGGCCTGACAGCCGGTTCGGGCTGTATTTTTTGACGCTGCTCTATACAGGGATGCGGCCAGGTGAGGCGGCGGCCCTCAACTGGGCGGACATCGATTTTGCAAACAATGAGATCCATGTCCACGCGGCCCTGGAATCCGGGACAAGCCGGATCAAGGCCCCAAAAAGCGCTGCCGGGGTCCGGGATATTCCCATCCACGCATCTCTCCTCCCCCGCCTGAAATCTGCGCAGAAGGGCCCATTTGACCCGGTATTCATCGGTGCCGGAGGCCAGCGGCTCACACGCAGCGCCATGGATGCCATGTGGCGCGCCTGTAAACGGGCCATGGACCTGGAGCTAGGCGCAGAGACGGTGCGCAATCAGATCCAGGAGCACAAAGTTGCGGCTGATCTAACTCCATACTGCCTCCGCCACACGTTTTGCACCGATCTCCAGGCCGCTGGTGTCCCCATCAACATTGCTAAAGACCTGATGGGACACTCTGATATTGATATAACCGCAAATATCTATACACATCGGGACGGCTCCACCCTCCATGCCGGGATCGCGCTGCTTGACGGAACGGCAGGAAAAAAAGAAGTGGCGTCTGGTGGGGCATCCGGTGGGGCAAATGAGTAAGAACCTGCTGAGCCTTAGTATATCAAGCGTTGGATATTACTCACAATTCTGCTTCCCAAGCTGAACACGGGGGTTCGATTCCCCTCACCTGCTCCACAAAAAAGGACACGACATACGTCGTGTCCTTTTTTGTGGACTCCGCGTGCCTTCGGCCCGCTTTGTTCCGGCGTTATTTTGTGCCTGCGGCACAAAATAACGCCATCTGCCCGCCCCCTTGCTCCTCCTTTCCAGATCACGCCCGCTGTGCTGAGTCGCAGTCTTGTGTTTCCGCTTTATGGCGGTTTTTTGATTGCGAGAAAATATCGATTTTAACCGTCTTTAACACGAAAAACCAACTTGTGCGGCCAGGCAGCCCCCATCTTCAAAAGCCCTTCATTTCCGTTCCCGCCTGCTTCGTTTTTTCTTTTTTGGTTCTGGCGGAGGGGAGAAGGTCTGAATGAAGTCCTGCCGGATCTGTGTCACATCCTGAGAAAGAAAAGCGGCGACACGCTCCTGTTCGGAAGTCTGCTCCGGGAAAAAGGATACAAATTTCTGTGCCAGCTGCTCCTCTTTTCCATACAGTTCAAGCGGGCCTTCGTATCCCATCAATTCTTTCAGCACAGAAGTGAACTCCTGGTAGCGGTTCTCTCGAATCTCCAGATCAACTTTCGCTTTGGCAGTCATACCGTTGAGGTAAAGCACATTCAAGGAAGTGTCGTTCCCTGGCCGATGCATTGTGACCCATAAAGCCAGCTTTTTTGAGAGCAGCTTTCCGCCAATCAGCATCCAGTTCTGGCTTCGGTAAATTTCCAGATACTGTTTCATGGCCTCATCTTCAAACTTGATTGGCTCAAAGTGTTCTCCATCCAACAGCTGCTCCAACTGTTTTTTGCTGAGGATCCGATTCAGCACTGGTATATTTCGGTAAGGCGCACATACATAGTGTCTCATTTTTTGAAACAGAGCCACAACCAGAACCGCTGTGCCAAGTAAAAACAGGAAAAGCTCTCCGTCCATTTCGATTTTTCCGGTTGCTGTTACCCAAATACCGCGCAGAACCAGCACGACACCAAAGTCCCACAGCCCGAAAACCAGCAGCTTTTTCAGCGGATGAAAATGAATCCACTCGATGATCCGCACCTGCTGTCTGCCGCTCATTGGTTCATCACGCAAAAGCCGGCGGGCGGTCCACTGATTCAAAAGTTGTGGAATCCATGCGATTCCAAACAGGAAAGCTGCAATACCGGCATAAAGGGCAATCCCGATCCAGCCAATATCCAGATAAGACTCCAAAAGCAGTAAAAGGATAATTGGCAGGATCATGGTGAGAAAAAGTGGTAAAAATGATTTTTTGCGTCCCTTCTGGAGATTCAGGTCATTTAGAGCAGAAGTGATACAAAAGGCAAAAATCATCACAGCCGACATCCCGCCGGATACCCAATTTTTCAGGTCGCCAAAACGCATGACATGTTCGACTCTGTGCATACTCGGAAAATTCCCGGTAATACCCGCATAGAGGCAAAATCCCAAATAAGCCAGAGCCAAAAGCGCCCCGATCAGCTTCAAAATTGTTTTTCCTGAAAGGTTTCGTTTCTCCATCCGTTCTGTTCTCCTAGCAAATCATGGCTTCTGCGCATGAGGAACGCAAGCCCGCTCATTCTCCGCGGCGCTGGCGGATGACAAAGTAGAGCAAACAGCAAAACGCAGCCAAAGAGGCACCCATACAGGGGAAATAAATCTCACTGGACAGCTCGCCAACGGCCGGGTGACTCAGGACACACAGGGTCACGCAAACCGCGAAAACCAGGCCGCTCAGCAGGATATAGCGTGGATTTCGGTTTTCCGTTGGCTCCAGCGCATTCTCCCAGGTTTTTCTGCGCTCCAACTCCCGCAGCAGCCATTCCTCGTCCGGGCTTCCCTTGATCAGGAGATAAGTATGGCGGGTCACGCGCTGATTGGGCCGGCGCACCTGACAGCGGACAGCGTAATGACTGCGGTTTTCCTTGATGTTCAGTACCTTCCCGATCTCATCCGCTCGATTGGAAAGAAAAGGCCGGCTGCCCTGCTTCCGCAAAAACGCCTGGGTCTCCATCGCTCCTATGGCAAAGCCAAGAAAACCCTCCCCATGATTGGACAGGCTGCGAGCATCCATGACCCACAAGCGGTCATCTTCTGTGAGAAAAAAGATGGTGGCATCCTGAATAGAACGCCGGCTCATGAGGATGGCCAGCCCGATCCCAAGCCCGCTGACAGCAAGCAGCAAAAGCAGGGAAAATCCTTTTTGTTCGATCCCCATAGACAGTGAAAGGAAGGTCCCGCCAAAGAGCAGAAGGGTCATCAGCAAAACGATCCCTAAAATGCCGCCGACCGTCCGGTACCCATATTGGCTTCTCTTCCCGGTCTCCGGGGACATCCACACCTTTTTAAACTCCATGGACCCAGACCGCCTCACTTCCAAAACGTCTACTTTTCCGGTGTATGGATGTCCAGCAGGATCACGCCAAAGGGGCTCTCCCGGTGGCAGACGTCCAGCGGCTCGCCATTCATGGCCATCTCGAAGATCTTTTCCGGGACGACAAGCTCTGTTTCGCTTCCGTTGTCCAGCACAACGGTCAATTCGTAATCATCGTCCTCCACATCCGGGTCATCCGCATGGCTGTCCACAATGACGGCCGGATAGTGATGGGCGGGACCGCTGAGAGCCGCATTGGCGCAGTAATGCAGGCCGGAGGCAATGGTGATCCCCACCAGGCCCATAAAAAGTCCTGCCCCCAGCCGCATACGCTTGGGCGTGCGCAGGATCAGCATTACCGTCAGAACGGTGCTGATAACCAGGACACGCACCAGCCAGCCAAAGCCCAGATTGGCCTCCTGAAGGACAAAACCGTCCCAGATATGATTGACCTGCCAAATGTAAATCAGGCCGATCAACAAGGCAGGGATCAAGGGAACCTTGATGTGCATGGCATTCCACTCCGGGGTGGCGTTTGGAGGCCGGTCTCCGAAAAGCAGCACCGGTGCAAACACCAGACAGAACACCACAAAGGGAATGGGGGCCAGGGCGCCGATCTTCATGACAGTGGTGAACTTTGCGCCCAAAAGATACAGCGGAATGGGGGCGATGACACCGGCGGCAAACAGCAGCATGACCACCCACAGCCCCACCCGAATGCCCTTGATATGGTCGTGCCAGTGGGTGCGGTACTCCTCCCGCCATTGGACAGTGCTCTCCTGCTGCTCCTCCTGCTCGGCCTGCTTTTCCATGGTGGGGGTCAGGGACATGACAAGGCCGGTGCTCTCCAGCCACTCCGCAAACCGGGGGATGCCCCGCATATTGGTCTCGATGGAGGCCAGCTTTTTCCCATCCTGATTCAGCAGATGGATGGAGCGGTTGGCAGTCAGCCGCACGGAAGCTACCTGCCCAGGCGCAAGTTCCCGTTTCCTGCCCCAGCTGCTGATATACAACATGGAGTTGTCCCGAAACACAAACAAAGCGCGGTTGCGTCCGGCCAGCAGCATCCACGCCCCCAGCAGGAACAGCAGCACGCCGGGAACTGCCACGAAGGCGGTAACACCCGCCTCAAAGGGCGGCGTTCCGGCCACGATGATCCCCATGAGGGTCAGGACGAATCCAAGTGCCCATACAATTACGCCGAGAACCGTGACCACCATCCGCTCCCGCACGATCACCAACGGCAGCCGTATTTCCTCCGGTTCAGCGTGGCGGCACAACAGCAGTGCCAAGCCGAATCCGAGCAAATATAGAAGCATCACCACCCCGGTCCATACACCGACCATATCCAGCGGTTCCGTTCCGTCCGAAATAAAAATCAGCGGAAGCAGGAACAGGGCGAAGGCAATGGTAATACCGCCGGAGATCATACAGGGCCACTTGCTGCCCGGGGCAGGTAGGTCATGGGCCGGTTCCAGCGGTTTCCGGGTTGCGCTGTATTCCCTCTGGATGGGCTCCAGATCCGGCGCCTGCTCCAGGACCTTGCCGCAGTGAGGACATTGGGGGACATATTCCATCTCAGTGGAAAGCGCTTTTTTTACCATGGGCAGCGGCTGGCCGCAGGATGGACAGACCCAAGATTTCTGAAAGACCTGTTTTCGGATCTGCTTCAGAATGACGAGAGATCCAGCGGGAATCAGAAGGAGCAACGGGAACAGCCAAGGAACGTTGGTGGCGATCACCCCAATCATCACAGCAGTGAGGCACACAGCCGACAGGATCAGAAAGCGGCTTCCCATCCGGGCGGCCTGCTTCGATGCGGCAAGATAGGTTTCATTTCCCTGCTTCATTCCGGCGTGCTGGAGGTCCAACAGAAAGGCCTCCAGCAACTCATAGAGGTCATCCGGATCGTCTACGTCCCCGCTGGTGAACTGGTCGTACAGCTCCCCGTTTACATACAGCTTTACGCCCTCCCGGTCCACCTCCACCTTACTGTGGAGCCGGGTCATGGTCAGGCGGTCTCCTGAAAAGTCCAGCCCATACTGGGGGTACTGTGCCTTCAGGCGGTCATACAGGTTTTTAAGGTCTGATCTCTGGTACATAGGCATACTCCTTCAAGAAAATGAACAGAATATTTCTTCCGGTTCAAGCATACAAAAAGCAGAGCACAGCGGCCGAAAAGAACACCAGAGCAAGCACCTCGATTCGAGGATCCCGACACCGGAATACTTCCCGCCCGTAGGTTTCATTGCGGAACACCCAGATCTCTTTCCCAATCTGTTTTCTCCCAAACGGCGCAAACAGGCAGCCGTGGGCGGTGTAGTACTGTTTCCCACTGATTTTTACCAGATAGGCACGCTTCTTGACGGCATAGCCACCCACAGAATAGCCGCCGCGCTGCTCCGCAATGCCGGTGATCTTCCCCTTGCAGCGCTCATCAGTCAAGACGACACGGTATTTCAGATAGAGCGGAAACAGGGCCGCAACCGTGCACAAGAGTCCTAAAAGAATCATAAAATGAAGCCCCCTGTCTGTTTCACTCTCAATCGGCAATGACTCAATGGCTCTATTTTCACAGGTCTGTCCGCTCCGGCTGAGACTTTTTGCGAAATAGCCGGACTGTTTGACCAATGAGGAACGGGACTACCCCAAGCACACCGAGCAGAGTATAGATAGGAAACGCGACGATCCCGATCAGGAGTTTCCGTCCCGCATGGATCTTCCACTGGTCTGCAATATACTGATAGAGCATCAGCCCCGTGGGGACCCCGCCCAGAAGCAGCCCCGCACCGATGATGTTGTTCCCAGGCTCTGCCGGTTCCGGGACTGGCAGACCACGTTCTTCAAAGAACGCAAGATAGGCCGGGTCATCCTGTTCCCTGGCCTGGGTCACTGTAACAAAATACCCCAGCAGGCAGCCAAACAGCAGACATCCCGCAACCAGGATCAGACGCTTCCACCCTTTCTCCATCCCATTGACACCTCTTTCAGCGGTATAACGCGATTATAACATCCGCAAGGGCTTTCGTCACCTGTTTTCTGAACTGCGGCAGCCGTTCAGACCTGCAAGGCACAGAAAAAATCTCGATCGGTCTGGCCGGAGCGCAACTTTCTCTTTCAAAGGAATCGGATGATGTGATATAATAGGACATTAGGTTTTCTCTGTTCAGAAATTTACAGCCAGAGGTCTTGCTATGGAAGGAAAGCTGGGACAGTCCCCGACTGTTCTGTTCAAATATAAAAAATTGATTTTGGCCGAAGAAAAAACTGCATCCGCCGGTGGATTCGGTCCCTCCTTGCGGCCTTTTTTGCGCCCTGCGCTGTTCTGCCCATGCGGCAGTGCGGCACAGGGCGTTTTTGTTGTTCAGGCCATGATTCCAAACCATTTGTTAAGGTGATGAAATGAAAAAAATTCCTGATTATAAAACCGCTAAATGAGACAAGCGGAAAGACGTTATCCTCAAGGAAATACACTATGATTATGAAGAACTTGAATCCCTGAACAAGGATTATTCGAATGGGAAAGTCAATGAAGTAAAATACCATTTGTTGCTTTCATTATGCTTCTCAAGGATTGCTGAAAATGAATTCATACAAGGCAAGTATCGGGAATGTCATGTATGTGTATCAAAACAAATTGACGAATTTGCACTTGCTGTTCAACTGTTACAGGAAGGAAAAGATGCACCGACAGCTACAAAAAGGCATATTGAAAGCCACCTTAAATCAATATACTATGGCTGTGCAGCACTTTTTGTTTCCAACTATGATGTGATTCCTAAAGTGACCAGCCCTGATTCAAATCTTGTTCAAATGCTGTTACATAAAACAGTTAAGCAAGCGGTTGATGATCCGATTGACGAAATGATAAACGCAATCAGTCTGAAAAATTCCGAACAATTTGAAACCGCATTGATAAAAAGAATCAAAGAAATCAGGCGATTTGATATAGATCATTTTCTTTGCATGGATATTTGGTCAATGGGACTGATCAAGGAAGCTAAAAAGAATGGGCTGCATTTTCATTCTGATTATATAGAGGTTGATTGTAAGGATTGTTAATACCCTTTATGATTCAGTAGTTTTCCATTGATCGCAACACAGAACAGGACGAAAAGGGAGAGAAATCGATGAGCGACACCTATCATTTTCAAGTAAACTTAGGCGGGATGCTGGACGTGCTGTCCAACCACCTGTATAAAAGCCCGGATGTGTTCCTCCGGGAGCTGCTGCAAAACGGCGTGGACGCCATCACCCTGCGGCAGAAGTCACAGCCGGATTGGAACGGAGGGAAAATTACCATCACGGTGGAGCCGGGCCGCCGCCTGGTCTTCCGGGACAACGGCGCTGGGCTGAGCGAGGAGGGCATCCACCGCTTTCTGGCGGTGATCGGCCAGTCCTCCAAGACGGAGCTGGTCAACGGCAAGATCCCCGAGGACTATATCGGCCGGTTCGGCATCGGCCTGCTCTCCTGCTTCATGGTGTCGGACTCCATCGTGGTCCACACCCGGCCGGCGGTTGGCGGAGCTGCCCATATGTGGACAGGCCTGCCGGACGGTACCTACGCCCTGGAGCCGCTGGAGGAGTGCCCGGTGGGCACGTCGGTGATCCTGACCGCCAAGCCCGGTATGGAGCACTACTTCCAGCACCGGAAGGTGGCCGAACTGGTGCGCTATTACGGGCTGGCCCTGCCTGTCCCCGTCTACCTGTCCGGCAACCCGGAGCGGCTCAACAGCATCCCCGCCGACTTTACCGGCATCAGCCGCAGCCAGCTGCTCTCCTTTGGCGAGTGGCTTTTTGAGGAGGAGTTTCTGGAGGCCATCCCCATTCAGACGCCCCACATCAGCGGCGTGTCCTATGTCCTCCCCTACCGCACCGCCCCCGCTGCCAAGGGCAGGCACCGCATCTACCTCAAGCAGATGCTTTTGACCGAGCGGGGGGATACCCTGTTGCCGCCCTGGGCCTTCTTTTTGCAGTGCTTCCTCAACACCCGGGGCCTGCGGCCCACCGCCTCCCGGGAGGATTTTTATGAGGACGGGGCGCTGTCCTCCGCACGGGAGGAATTTGCCGCCGCGGTGCGCCGCCACCTGGCCCAGCTGGCGGAGGAGGACCCGGATCGGCTGAAAGGCATCGTGTCCGTCCACGCGGAGGCCATCAAGGCCATGGCGGTCTGGGACGATGAACTGTTCCAGCTGTTCATCGACTATCTCAGCTTCGAGACCAGCGAGGGGCTGATGACCGGAGCGGCCCTGAAGCGGGCGGGCGAGGCCGTCTGGGTCCACAGCGTCCCCAAGTTCAAGCAGCTCAAGCCCATCTTCATGGCCCAGGGACGGCTCCTCACCTGCACAGGCTATGCCAGTGACCAGGATCTGATCCAGGCCATGGCGGAGCGCTTCGGCCTGCCCTTCCAGCCCCTCCACGAGGACGATATGTTCGACACCCTGGAGGATGTCACCGCCGCCGAGCGTCAGCGGGGAGAACGGCTGCTCTGGGCGGCGGATGAGGCCCTTCTCCCCTTCGAGTGTCAGGCCAAGCTCCGCCGCTTCCTGCCCGCCGACCTGCCGGTGCTGTACGCCATGAGCGACGAGGTGCAGTTCCTGCGCCAGCTCCAGTCTGCTCAGGAGCAGAGCCGCGGCATCTTCTCCGACGCCCTGGCCTCCATGCTCTCCGGCGTGGATGAGCGGCCCCTGGCCACACTCTATCTCAATCTGAACAGCCCCATCGTCCGCCGGCTGGTCACAACGGCCGATACGGAATTGCTCGCCAGCATGGCGCGGGTGCTGTATGTGCAGGCCCTGCTGGCCGGGGGCCACCCCCTCCGGGGCGGCGAGCTCAAGACCATGAACCAGGCCCTGCTGGACCTGCTGGAGCATACGGCGGGAGTTTGAGAGGCAGAAACGGAAGATACATAGATCGTGTGATAGAGTTGGCTGCGATAAATCGGAATTTGAAAGGAGTACAAAGATATGAAAATCACAAAAGAATTTGAAAAAGAAATTGCACCGTTTTTCTGGGTCGAGCATGAAGAAAGTGCTTCTGCCTGCCTAAATGTGGGAGAGTATCTGCAAGAGATTTTTGATACTCGCGAAGATGAAGGCTTTGAAGGAAGCGGTTATGATTGGGGAAGTTTAGCACAAGTGTTTTTGGACGAACAGTGTTCGGATTTGCAAGAAAAAATAGGTTTTGACCCAGAGGGCAGCATGTTCTGTGTCTATTCAAAAGATAAAGATGTGCTGGCAGATTTTATTCTTCGTTTCAAAAAAGCCTGTGAGGATAAGCCTTTTATTTTAGACTTATTTAGTCGGGCTGAATTAGACTAAAATTCGATCCGACAGTTTCCAGTTTGTCGAGTAAGCTCACTACTGATCAAGAAAAGGAACCCCGGCTTGGAGCCGCCAAACCAGAGAACGGAGAAAATCAGATGGATCGAAAAAACTTTTGTGAAAAATAATCCGCAAATTGCAAGTGCAAGTTGGACACCTGTACGG
>CEAE01001135.1_pt1 | contig 49568 bp, 44 predicted proteins | sample 554951 | NCBI WGS metagenome assembly CEAE01 (sample SAMEA3182076, study PRJEB8094) | gut metagenome | biome: human; feature: gut; material: Stool; isolation source: human stools | place: Canada | collected 2012-03-28
GCGCTGGACAGCTCGATCTTTGCCTTCTCGGCAGCTTCCTTCAGACGCTGAGCAGCCATCTTGTCCTTGCGCAGGTCGATGCCGTTCTCGGTCTGGAAGGCATCTGCCATCCAGTTGATGATGCGCTCATCGAAGTCATCGCCGCCCAGATGGGTATCACCGTTGGTGGCCAGAACCTCGGTAACGCCGTCGCCCATCTCGATGATGGACACATCGAAGGTGCCGCCGCCCAGGTCGTAGACCATGATCTTCTGGTCCTCTTCCTTATCGATGCCGTATGCCAGAGAAGCGGCAGTAGGCTCGTTGATGATACGCTTGACATTCAGGCCTGCAATGGTGCCTGCGTCCTTGGTAGCCTGACGCTGGCTGTCGTTGAAGTAGGCAGGAACGGTAATAACGGCCTCGGTAACAGACTCGCCCAGATAAGCCTCGGCGTCAGCCTTCAGCTTCTGCAGGATCATAGCGCTGACCTGCTGGGGAGTGTACTCCTTGCCGTTCAGGGTCACCTTGTGATCGGTGCCCATGAAACGCTTGATGGAAGCGACGGTGTTCTCGGGGTTGGTGATGGCCTGACGCTTTGCGACCTGACCCACCAGACGATCGCCGGTCTTGGTAAAGCCGACCACAGACGGGGTGGTGCGTGCACCCTCAGAGTTTGCGATAACAACGGGCTCGCCGCCCTCCATGACAGCCACGCAGCTGTTGGTAGTACCAAGGTCGATACCAATGATCTTACTCATAATGAAAACTCCTCTCGAAAGAACAAATCGTATTGTTTATGTGATGCTCAAATGTTTGTAAGCGGATGTTATATTCAAAACCCCTGCGGGTTTCTGCATTGTTACTCGGCCACCACAACGGTCGCATGGCGGACGATCTTATCGCCCAGTCTGTAGCCCTTCTGGTAGACCGTGATGACGGTGCCGCTCTCCTGTCCGTCCGGGGCGGGGATCTGCTGCACCGCGTTCATGAAGTTGGGGTCAAAGGGCTTGCCAAGCGCTTCGATCTCCTCCACATGGAGGACGTCCAGCGCCTTGGCAGCTTTGTCCAGCGTCATAGTCACGCCCTTTTTGTAGTTCTCGTCGGTGGTGGGGGCGTTGGCCGCCATCTCCAGCGTATCCAGAATGGGGATGATCTGATTCACTGCAAAGGAAATGCCATCGTTGAACTTCTGGTCGGCTTCGCGGGTGGAGCGCTTGCGGTAGTTCTCGTACTCGGCAGCCATGCGCAGCAGCTGGTCTTTGGCCTGTGCAGCGTTGGCTTCGGCAGCGTCCAGCTTTGCCTTTACGGCTTCCAGCTCACGGGCCTTCTTGTTGAACCAGCCGCCATCCTTCTTCTTGTCATCCTTCGGGTCGGCAGCTTCAGCAGCAGGCTCCTGTTCGGGTGCTGCCTGCTGGGCCTTTTCCTCGGGAGCCGTTTCGGGCTGCTCCGCTTCCTGAGCCGGAGCCGTCTTTTTTGCTTCTTCGCTCATTCCAGATCCTCCTTATAGATCACAGTCCGCCGGGGTACGGCAGCCTGTGGGGTGTCTTTTCGTTTGCCGCTCATGCCCTCGCCCAGCTGGTCTGCAAAGTAATGCAGCAGCGGCATCAGTTTCTGGAAGGGCATCCGGGTGGGGCCGATCAGTGCGATGGAGCCCCACAGGCCTCCGCCCACCAGATACCGGTCACTCACGATGCACAGGCCCGGGATCTGCGGTTCCAGATCCTCGCCCAGCAGCACGCTCTCGCTGCGGTCTGTCGGGGGAGCGATCAGGGCCGCTGCCTGTTCTTCATCGTTCAGCAGGGTAAGGATGTCGCCCACCTTGCCGTCCAGCTGAGGCCAGTCCAGCAGATACTGCTCACCGCCCAGAAATACGTGAGGCTTGACGGAATCCTGCAGGATGGCCGCCGCCGCGCTGATGACAGGCACCAGCTCCGGGTCGATCTGGCTGCACAGCTCTGCCAGCAGCCGGGGCGAAAGATCCACCGGCGCCACAAAGGTGAGGTTTCGGTTCAGCAATGCGGCAAGAGCCGCTGCATTCTCGCGGGAGAGGCCGGTGCGTACCCGCGCCACACGGGTGCGGACGTAACCGGCAGTTGTCACGGCCAGCACAGCGGCTGCGCTGCGGCCCACCTGAACGACTTCATAGTGGGCAATGCACAGATCCTCTGCACACGGGGTGCTGATGGCGGCGGTGCAGCCGCTGATGGAGGCCAGCGCCCGGGCTGCACCCTGCGCCAGTTTTTCCGGCTCGTGGTCGAGACTTGCGAACACCGCATCCACACGGGCGCGGCTCACGCGGTCCAGCGGCTGATCGTCGGTCAGCAGATTATCAAGGTAGTAGCGGTAGCCCTTGGCACTGGGCACACGGCCCGCGCTGGTGTGGGGCTGCTCCAGCAGGCCCAGCTTTGTCAGCGCCGCCATTTCATTGCGGAGCGTTGCGCTGGAAACTGCCATGTCAAAGTAGTTTGCCAGCACGCTGCTGCCAACGGGCTCGCCTTCGAGACCATACAGCGCCACGATCGCCTGCAAGACTCGCTGCTTGCGTGCATCCATCGTCATAGCGCCTGCCTCCTTTTTGCGTTTGCTTTGTTTGTTTAGCACTCCTTGTTCCTGAGTGCTAAGACCATTATAGCCAATTTTCCGGTGCTGTCAAGCCCCTTGGAAAAATGTTATCAAAGATTCATAATTCTGTCATAAAAAGGGGTGTGACCTTGGCAGTACGGCTGACTTTCCGGTTTTGCCAAAGCGTCTGAGAGAGCAAGCCCGCTTCCCGCTGCGCCGCGCTTTCGCAGAAAGCAGCGCTGCAAATGCCGTTTGCCGCCACGACCCCACCCGTGAAAACGCAATGCCGGGCGGTCCGCAGACCGCCCGGCATTGCTCTATTATAAATAATTTTTCCGCTGAATATGCGCAAAGCAGCACGGCGCGCATTCAAAATCGTCCCGCCTTACTCCTCCATCTGTCTGGCCAGAAACGCTGCCGCCACATTCACCGCCTTGAGCTGGGCAGCATCCGGCACAGCGGTGCGGTCTTCGGTCAGCAGACCCACCACGCCGATCACATCGCCCGACGCAATGATGGGTGCGGCGCACAGCACCACCCGGGGCGAGCCCTCGCAGGGCAGAATGCATTTTTCCGCAATGCCCTCACACTGGTACAGCCTGCGGCCATCCATCAGCTTTTCCAGCGGCTGGCTGATGCTGCGGTCGGCCAGCTCCCGCCGGCCGCTCCCGCTCACTGTGAGGATGCGGTCCCGGTCTGCCACAAAGGTGGTAAGCGCAAAGCTTTTGCTCAGCACCTCGGTGTACTGGGCCGCCACTGCGTTCATTTCGCCAATGGGGGAATACTTTTTAAAGATCACCTCGCCGTCGCCTGTCGTGAAGATCTCCAGCGGGTCGCCGCGGCGGATGCGCTGGGTGCGGCGGATCTCTTTGGGGATCACCACCCGTCCCAGCTCGTCGATGCGGCGCACGATACCTGTTGCTTTCATTGTTGGCTCCTCCGTTTCCTTGAAAATGCCTGCACCTCTAGTATCTGTCAGCCCGGGCAATTTATACCTACGGAAAGCTGCCGCTTCGTTGCGTTTCCGGCAGGGTTCTGCTACAATGATACAAAAAGCCGTTTTCATAAGCACAGCACCCTGCTTATGAGGACAGCTTCTGAAATTCTTCTGAGAAAGGCAGGTGTCAGGATGCCGAACATCCTCATTCTTGGCGGCGGTGCCGCCGGGCTGGCCGCCGGGCTGGCCGCCGCACAAAGTGCACCCCGCGCGCAGGTGGTCGTGCTGGAACGCAGCCCAAGGCCGGGCAAAAAGCTGCTGGCCACCGGCAACGGCCGCTGCAATCTGGACAACACTGGCATCGCGCCGGAGCGGTATTTCACAGCCGACCCGGCGGCGCTGCTCCCGCTGCTGGACGCTGTGAATGCAGCCGACCCGCTGGGCTGGTTCCGTGCGCTGGGGCTCTATACCCGCACCGACGAAGCGGGGCGCATCTATCCCTATTCCAATCAGGCAGCGGACGTGCTGGCCCTGCTGGAGCACCACCTTGCGCAGCACCATGTACAGCTGCGCACCGGCTGCACCGTGCGCACCCTGAGCCAGAGCCACAGCGGCTACGCTGTGCAGTTCGAGACGGCAGAGGGCAGCACCGAGACCCTGCGCGCGGATGCCGTCATCTGCGCCATGGGCGGTGCCGCCGGGCCGCAGTTCGGCACCGACGGCTTCGGCACCCGGTTCGCCGCCCAGTGCGGCGGCAGAACGGAGCCGCTGTATCCCTGTCTGACCGCTCTGCAGTGCGCAAAGCCCAATAAAACTCTGGCCGGCATCCGCGCCAAGGCCGCGGCCTCCCTGTTGGACGGAAGCCGTGTGCTGGCCGCAGAGACCGGCGAGGTGCAGTTCACCGACTATGGCCTTTCCGGCATCTGCATCATGCAGCTGTCCGGCCTGCTGGCACCGGGCCGCAGCCCAAAGGCTCCCGCGGTGGAGCTGGATCTTTTTCCGGCGCTGGACGAAGCAGAGCTGACCGCCCTGTTCCGTTCCCATGCCGCCCAGACGGCAGGGGACAGCCCTGACGGGTTCTGGCTGGGCCTGCTGAACCGGAAGCTGGGCTGCGCTGTGTGGTCTGCCGCCGGGCTGAGGGACGGCAACGCGCCCGCCGTTCTCAGCGCCGGGCAGTGGCAAAAGCTGGCCCACACCGCCAAGCACTGGCGCTTTGAGGGCCTGACCCCCTGCGGCTGGAAGCAGGCGCAGGTGACCGGCGGCGGGCTCTCGCTGCGGGAAGTGGATGCGCATTTTCAGTTTCAGGGCTGTCCGGGCCTGTATTTTGTGGGCGAAACGCTGGACTGCGCCGGCAGCTGCGGCGGCTTCAATCTGCACTGGGCCTTCGGTAGCGGGATCGCGGCCGGGCGGGACGCCGCCCGCCGTGTCCAGCGGCAGCGGAAAAAATAGCCGTCCGGGAGCAGAAATGATGAGCGGCATCGCCGCATATTGCTGCCGTTCCGTTCACCACCAAGTAACAAAACAATTCACTATGTGCTGGTACATCCTGATTATCAGGGGAAGGGCATTGCCGGAGAGATGCTGGAACGTATCAAAGAAAAATATAAGAACTACCTATATATCGAGGGAATGCCAGAGGACGAAAAGAATGTCCCGTTCTATGAAAAGCACAGCTTTCAGCGGATGGAGCATGGTGCGGCCATCCAAATTTGCAACTATTCTGATAAACGCTAAAAATCAAAAGGAGACTCAGTTATGAAAATCGCAATCCCTTATGAAAACGGTCAGGTGTTCCAGCACTTTGGCCACTCCGCACTGTTCAAAATCTACGATACAGAAAACGGCAAGATTCTGAGCAGTGAGGTCGTTTCTACCAATGGGCAGGGTCATGGTGCATTGGTGGGCTTCCTTGTTCAGAACGGTGTAAATGTCGTTCTCTGCGGCGGTATTGGTGCCGGTGCGCAGAACGCTCTTGCACAAGCCGGGATTCAGCTGTTTGGCGGCATTTCCGGCGCAGCTGACAGCGTTGTTGCGGATTACCTTGCAGGAAATCTTGTTTTTGATCCAAATGCCCACTGCGACCATCATGACCATGAAGATGGTCATAGCTGCGGCTCACACTCCTGTCACGAGGACAAGGGTGGCTGTGCCGGAAATTGTCACTAACACTTTTTGATTTCCGTTTTACTTCCCCGAGAAAACCGCCTGCATCGTTTGTGATGTAGGTGGTTTTTGTTTGAAATACGCAGCTCATTTTCTCGCAGAAATTAACATTCGGTTTCAAATCAAGTAATATTTCAATCAGAAGCGTGATCCTGTTTTCTGTGCAGAGAAAACGGTGATTTCGGAGGGCTGCTATCCACGATCTCAGGAGCAACGGCAAACTCCATATCAGCGACCCACATATGCTCAAGACAGCTTTTTCCTGTGCCGGTAAAAGAAAATCTGCCGGACAGCATCCAGATCACCCCGGAAGGGATGCTGAAAGTTGTCCGGCAGATGAACCCCGAGCAGCGGCGTGAGTTCACCCGCCTGCTGTTCGCCTGAAAAAAGTATGGAAAGATTCGCGTTTGCGAGTGCAGCGCAGCAATGAAAGCCCCAGTGAGGCTTTTAAGTAACAGAACGGTCTTGCGCCAGCAAGATGGAGGGGCCTCGCCCCGACAAGTTCCGCCACGATGCACAGAATGCAGACAATGCAAGGAAAAACACGGCTTTCCCGCCGGTGTGCAAAAAGTGTGCAGAGCCCCAGAAAATGGAAAATCCCACGAGGAATCTTACGATTCTTCGTTGGATTTTGGTGCGCTCGAGGGAGCTCGAATCCCTGGCCCTCTGATTAAAAGAGCCCACCGGGCAGAACACTCTGATTTTAGAAGTTTCGAGTTTACGTCATTTTTATGCAAAGCATCGTGATTTTCTGCCCGGCAATTTCTGCACCCTTTGTCGTATTTTGCAAGTCAGAGTGCCCATTGCATCCCTTGAAACCGTGCAAAAACAGTGCAGAAACCGTGCACTTATTCTGGGACAAATAAAAAATAATGATTTTTGATCCATGACTTGGTGGCGATTTGAGTGACCACAAAGGTATATTTGATATATAGGAAGAAGAATGCCCACTCGTCTGAGGAGTTCTCAGGGGAGTGGGCATTTCTGTATAATGGCATTTTGTATATGTCACTTGCCACTTTTAGCATGGAGGTTGCCTTTTGGGGAATGAAGTTTCCACTTTTTATATGGCAAGTTTCTGCGCTTTCCGCATTGCTTTTCACATTTTCCGTACAACTCCGTGGTGCTGTCCGCGGTCTCTGGCGGCTGCTTTTCTCCACAAAGCATGACCTTGGCAGAGAAAACGCCATTTTGATGGGTAAATGTGCTTGCACCGCCGGTCTTTTCTGCAATATGCTGGACAGACTGGATGCCGATCCCGTTTTCCCTTCGCTTGGAAGAGCGGAACACCCCGCTTTTTTCGTGAACTGCGCCGTCAAATGCGTTTTCCACTTCGACCAGAAGAAGCCGCTCGGCATGGACATACGCGGTGATCTCGATCTTCCGCCGGGCGGGTGCGGTGCGCAGGCTGGCTTCGAATGCGTTTTCCAGAAGATTAGACAGCACCAGACACAGATCCATCTCATCCACAGGGAGCGTCTGCGGTAAGTTGAGCCGAGCACAAAAGGGAATGCCCTCGCGTTTTGCAAGGGCACAATAATAGCCGACAACACTGTCCGCTGCACGGTTTTCGCAGAAATTCATATCCAGATCCGGGATCCGGGAGACCGTTTTTGCAAGGTAGGCTTTCAGGCCGTCCAGATCTCCTGCCTCGGCCAGTGCGGAGATCTGATTCAGCTGGTGGCGCATATCGTGCCGCGCCTGCCGGGCTTCATCAATGGCGGTTTTCAGGCTTTCATAGCGCTGCTGCTGCATGGAAAGAAACTGGTTTTCCTGCTGCAATCTCGCATTCCGGTTAAGGCTGTTTGCCATCAGCAGAAAGATCGCATTGAACATGAACATCAAAAACAAAAGCGCGATGCTCATAACGATGTAGACCTGCAAGACCCGCCCTGTCCGGAGCGTTATCTGGTAGCGCGGGGTTATAAAAAGGTTCAGCAGGATGAACACCAGCGGCAGTACCCAGAACACATACCACGTCTGCGCAAAATTGTCATCCTCCACCATTGCGCGCACTGCGTGGGTGGCGGGATAATAGGCTGCGGCAGTGATCAGCCAGCAGACCGCATTATAAAAGATGCAGGCGCCAAAGCAGAACCACGGCTTGTCCGGCGGCAGCTGCATCCGGATCGTGATCGCCGTACCAACGGCGCGGGACAAGCTATTCAGGCACGCAAATACCGCGCAGACCGCCAGCGCGATGGTCCCGGATTTCCAGAGAGAGAGCCGCAGCGTTTTGAGATACAGGAAAATTGTCACAATCGTTATGAGCAGCAAGGGGAACGCGGTCGAGAGACCGAAATGATAGCAAAACAGCCCGCCGCCAAGGCAAAGCCCGAACAGCAGCGGCACCTCCCATACCGCAAGCTTTGCGGAAGACTGCTTCAGATAGGAGCGCACCGGAAAATACGCGAGCAGCAGGCCGGGAAACACAACGGTAAGCTCCAGGATCGGGCGCAGAACATCCTTCAACCCACACGCCCCCTTTGCAGCAGAAATTCCATAAACGCCTGTCGGGCGGCTTTCAAAAGCTCCTGACTGACATAGACCTGGCTGCCGTCCGTCATACAGAAGGCGGCATCCTGAAAATCGGCAGCATTCTCCATATTGATGATCGTACCGCGGCCACAAACAAAAAAGCGTGGGTCCTTTTTGAGCGGCTCTGTGAACGCCTTGAAACTCTGGCGCATGGCAAGCGTTTTGCCGGCAGTGGTGCGGATATTGATGATGTGGGCGAAATGCTCGGCGGATATGATATCACGATAGCGCAAATGGATGTCGCTGCCATCCACCTTCACCGTCAAAACCGGCTCCGGGCGGGGGAGTTTTGCGAGCATTTCATCCAACAGACCGGACAACTCGGCCTCTGAAAAGGGCTTGACCAAATAATGAAATGCCCGTACCTGAAACCCCTCGAGTGCATGGTCTGTCGAGGTGGTGGTAAAAACCAGAAGACAGTCTGCGTCTGTTTTCCGAAGTTCCTTTGCCGCGTCCATGCCGCTTAAACCATCCATGTAAATATCCAAAAATGCGGCGGTAAAGCGCTGCGCTTCTTCTGCCGCCAGAAAAGCTTCTCCGCTGTCAAATTCTAAAAGCTCTGCTTCTGTACCGCGCTGGCGCAGCTGCCGTGCCAAGCGCTCCTTCAGCAGCGTGCGCTCCGTACCAAGGTCATCGACGATCGCAAATCTCATGCTGTACCAAGAAGCTATTGTTATAGCTTCCAACCTCCTTTATAAACTCTTTCATCCTGATTATAGCACAGTTGCCCGGTTCTGTCGCAGCAGAAAACGGGATTTCGTGACGGAAACCGGGCTTTCGTGCCAAACAGCTTGAAACAGCCGTATCCGCCCGTATACTAGAGACAGAGAACCTCAACAACGGCAGAAGGAAGGAGGGTCGCTGTGTATCGAATCGCCGTGCTGACAAACAGCAGGGCGCAGGAAGCTTTTTGGGCAGAGCAGATCTTGCAGTTCTGCGCCGAGCATTGTTTGTTTCCCCAAATGGACTTTTACCACGATCAGGAAAGCTTTTTTGAAGCCGCGCGCTGCGAGCCGCTGACAAATGCCGTGATCGCCCTGCCGGGGGTGGATGGATTGAATGCAGTAGAGCATCTACGCGCGCTTTGTCCCCAAACACGCGTTATCTGGTGCAGCGATCTAAATTTTTCGCTCCATGCCTTCCGGCTGCGTGCAGACTACTTTCTGTTGGAGCCAGTGACCGAAGCCGCTTTGCGGCAGGGTTTTTGCATCTGGCTGGATCAAAAAAATCCGGCAGAGCAGCGCCGTCCTGACCGCAACGAACACAACAAGGAGAACGACTTATGAAAAAGAGAAAGATCATCCACTCTGCGTTGGGCTTGTCGCTGACCGCAGCATTGTGCCTTTCCATGGCCGCCTGCGGCGGTACGCAGACGCCCGCAGACAGTGTCGCCGCTTCTCAGCCCTCTGCACCGTCCGCCGTGGTGCAGCCCTCTGCTGCGGAGACGACCTCTGCGGCACTGCCTGTGAAGGCCTTGAACCCCAAGCAGGTGGAGGAAAACCCCTACATGGCCAAGAGCGATGCAAACATTCATCACGACGGCTACAACACCGACTCGACGGATGAGATCCTGCCGCTTGCGATCTATCCCGAGATCAACGTTTCCTATGAGACAACGAATGCAAATGCTTCGCCCGCCATCTATTTTGACAGCTACGGCCATGCCGTTGTGCCGCTGCTGGGCGGCATCGCCATCCGCGACCTGAACGCCGAAGAAACAAAAACGCTCGGCTATTTCTCGCCAAAGAAGCATGACGGCGGCGGTTACGTTATCCAGAGCTCCTATACCTTCATGGACGCGTCCAACCGCATCGTCTGCCCCACGAGCAACAACCATGTGCTGATGCTCCGTGCAACAGATGAAAACGGCAATGTGCTGCCCGAATTTGAGAAGGTGCTGGACATTGATATCAAGGCTGCCGCCGAAGCCGCGCTTGGAAAAGAGCTGACGCAGAATCTTTTGTCCGTGGTCTTTGATTATGACGGAAACCTCTGGTTTGCAACGGGCGGCTTCCGCATTTATCCGCAGCGCCAGCAGCAAGGCGTCATCGGCTATATTGCCCGTTCTGCCATTGATGCGATCCTGAACGGCGAGCAGACTGACCTTTCAAAGGCTGTTTTTGTCCACGAACTGACCCCCGGCGAGGGCGCTGAAAACGGCATCGCCGCCTCCAAGGACGGTGCGGTGGTCCTGACCAACCAGAACTGCTATCTTCTGCGTGCAGAAGAAGGCGTAGACGTTGTGTGGTGCACGCCCTATGAGAGCGCGGGTGCAAAGGTGAGCGGCGAAGGCGATAAGACCACCGGCGGCGGTCTTGCGTGGGGCGGCGGTTGCTCGCCCACGCTGACACCGAACCTTGTGCTGTTCACGGATAATCAGGACACTGTAAACCTTCTTGCACTCGATATGAAGACCGGCGAGGTCGTGGCAAGCGCCCCGGTGCTGGATGACCTGCCCGAGGGCTATCAGGTAGCCGTTGAGAACTCTGCCATCGTCTATGACGACGGCAATGGCACCGTCAGCACCATCGTCTGCAACTGGTTTGGCGCGGGCAATGCAGGTCTGGCGGACCCCAACAACGACTCCTCCATCCAGAGCTACGCTAATATTTACGACCAGAACTGGCTCATGAAGGGCAACGTTATGATCGCCCCCGGCATCGAGCGCATGGACACCGTAAAGACCGCAAACGGCTACGAGATGAAGAGCATCTGGAGCCGGAACGACCTGAGCGACACTTCCATCCTGAAGCTTTCCACCGCAACGGGCTATATCTACGGCTATGTGCAGGATGTGACCACCGGGATGTGGCAGTACATCATTCTGGATTTTGAAACTGGCGAGACCGTTTTCACGATGGATGTTTCCAACAAGTACGGCTATAACAACATGGCCATTGGAATGTATGCCGGCAACAGCGGCAATGCGCTCTACTGCCCGACAGGCTATCTGGAACTGCTTCGTTTGCAGGACCGTTTCGTTTATCTGCCCGAAATGCCCTACCGCAAGGTCGATCTTGATCAGGCAGCAAGAAATGTCCTCTCGCAGGAACAGTTTGCGCAGGACGGCGGCGAAGGCACCGTTGCAAGCTGGCGCAACACTGTGACCGTCCGCAACGTACATCCCAACACCACGGTAGCTTTCCGCATGAATAACCTGTCCGGCAGCACCTCCGGTCTGACCCTCTACGCTTATGGCGTGGACGGCAAGCTAGCAAAGGTCGATCCTGCACTGTGGTCGATCACAGACGAGGACGGCAAGGCTATAACGGAACTTACCGCCGGTACGCTCTATGAGCTGCGCGTGACCGTCGCCGATGGCGGCGCTCTTGACCTGAGCGAGACGGAAAAGGAGATCAGGCTCTCCGTTGTACTCGGAAAATAAACATAAAACGCCCGCCCACCGTGTCCAAATCTCCACGGTGAGCGGGCGTTCCGCTTCCTTTTGAAGGCAGACCGGAATGGCGATTTTGCAAAGGGTCCTCATAAAGTCTGACATGGCAGCCTCCTTGTGCTTTCCCGTTCCACCAGCTCCACCGGCAGAACGATGCCGGCATCGCAGGGGGTGCCGTCCCGCAGGGCTTCAAGGCGGCGGATGCCCTGTCCCTGCAAAAATCGCATAAATTCCAGCGCATAGTGGTCGGACACCGCAAATACCGCCGTGATTTTTTCAGAAAAAAGGCGGGGAAGGTTCTCACTGTAAAACGCCATTCTCTCCCTTGCCGCAGCAGGGACCTGCCAGAATAAAGTTTCTCCCGGCGCAAAGGCGCTGCGGAAACCGTCTATCCGCTCCTTGTCCATTATACCGTTTTTATCAGTACATTCTACCACTTTATGCGGTCACATGGGTGGCATTCTCTTTCACCGAATTGATCGTATCCATCAGTTCACTCCCTGTTTTGCCATCAAACAGGCGGGTAAACAGAATGGGCTGGTCAAAGGGTGGTTTCATCAGAACCGCTTTGCTTTCCACATAACCGTTCTGCTCGATGTAATGAATGATCTTCTGCACAAACGCGATCTGCTTTGCATTCAGCGATTCATCGTTGATGAACTTGGAAAATGCCTGCATGGCAGCATCGTGGTCCAGCTTTGCCACTTTACGCACCAGCAGACCAAAGGGCGTATCCCGAAACTCCCGTGCATAGTCCTCTTTGCTGCCCAGCTCACAGGTGAAGATATGTTCCAGCTCGGTATAGTCGCCCCGGGAAAGCGGAATGTTCTGGGTCAGCTTGTGGATGGCCAGCGTATCGCTGCGGTGCTCCATGATGTAGCGGTTCACACGTTCCCGGTACTCGCCGAAATCGTAGCCGGAATCCAGCGTTTTTCCCTCGGTCTGTTCCAGTACCGGGTCGGCAAGGGCCGTGTAGACAGGCTTTTGCCCTTCTACACCGTCCACCAGAAACTTGATAAGCTCCCGCAGCTCCTGCCGCATTTCCTCAAAGTGGAGAAGATCATGCGAGGTCAAAAATTCGTCTGTCTGCACCTCCCGAATGAGGGACAGCTTTGCCTGCACCTGCGGGATGGTAGCTTTCCCTTCCAGCAATGCCGCTGTGCTGCGCAGCTGTTTCTGGGCGCGGCCCAGCCCCGGCAGACCTTCCAGCTCACAGAGCAGCAAGCCATACACAAAGTTATCGAACCGCTTGGCGGCCTCGTCCTTGTCGTCCAGCGAGATGAGCGGTGCCACCTCTTTCATCAGAGTACCCTTGTCCGTTTCGGTCAGGCTGACAAAGGCTTCCGGCTTTTGATAGTGTTCCACGGCCTGTCGGTGCAGCCGCACGGATACCAGCTCCGGATTCAGCGCTCCCACTTCGGCACGGCAGGTTTCTGTTAAAATTTTACGCCAGTTCTGGTATTTTTCGTCCGCATAGGCTCCATCCTGCAGCGCGGCGGCGATCCGCACCTGCTTGCAGAAAATGCTCTCGGACAGGCTTTTGGTGTCCGCGCTCTCGTAGCCGTTGGGCTTCTGACGGAAAAATTCAAAGTTGCCGCAGTAGTCGAAAATCAGAAACCGCCGTTTGCCCGTATATTCGCCGTCGATGGCATCCACGCAGGCAAGGGATGGGCAGAGCCGCGTACCACGGCCGATCATCTGCCAGAACTTCGTTTTGCTGCGCACTTTTTTGAAGAACACCAGATTCACACACTCCGGCACATCAATGCCCGTATCCATCATATCCACCGAGACCGCAATAAACGGCGGCTTGTCCGGCTGCTTGAAGTCGTCAATAATGGACTGTGCATAGGCGTCGTCGCAGACCACCCGCTGGATGAATCCCGGGTACTGGGTCTCCAGCTGCGGGTAGAGCTTGCCAAAGCGTTCCCGGATAAACTCCGCATGGCGCTTGTTCTGGGCAAAGATGATGGTCTTGCCGATGCGGTCGCCGCCCGCCGTCTGGATGCCGCGTTCCATCAGGTCTTGCAGCACCGTGTCCACGGTGTTGGCGTTGAAGATGAACTTATTCAGCTTTTCGGATGGGATAAAGGTGGGCAGGGTGTCGTCCTCGGCGAAATCGTCCTCGTAGCGCGCCTTATCCTCCGGTGAAAGCTGGTCGTAGTGGATGCCCTCTTCTGTGAATTTCGTCTTGACCTCGTAGTTGTAGTAAGGCACCAGCACATGGTCGGTGTAGACGGCCGTGTCGTAATCGTAGGCGTAGGTGGGGATGCCGTGTTCCATCTCGAAAAAGTCGTAGGTGTTGCGGTCTACGTCGGTTTTCGGGGTGGCGGTCAGACCCACCAGAATCGCATCGAAATAATCAAAAATAGCGCGGTATTTCTTGAAAATGCTGCGGTGGCTCTCGTCCACGATGATAAGGTCAAAGTGGGCGGGCGAAAACAGCGGCACGCCGTCCTTGGCCTTGGCGTTGTCGATAGCGTTGAGCATGGTGGGATAGGTGGAAAACACGATGCGCGCGGCCTTATCATCCTTAGAGGAGCATAGGTTGCACAGCGACTGGTCCGGCAGATACTTCTTGAAGTCGTCCTTTGCCTGCTTGACCAGCGCAGTGCGGTCCGCCAGAAAGAGCACGTTGGTCACATGACCGCCCCGGCTCAGCACATCGGTCAGGCTGGATGCGGTGCGGGTCTTGCCCGTGCCAGTAGCCATGACCAGCAGATTGCGCCGGAAGCCCTGCGCGATGTGGGCGCAGACAGCCCGGATGGCGTTTTTCTGATAGTAGCGGTCGGTGATTTTATCGTCAATTTCAATGGTGTCCAGCGGCTTTTTCTCGGTGCGGCGGTTCATTAGCTTTTGCAAATCGTCCTTGCAGAACACCCCGCTCACGGCACGCTGCGGGCCGCTCTGCTCATCCCAGAAATAGGTGGTGTAGCCGTTGGTGGTAAACAGCATCGGACGGCGGCCAAACTTCTGCTCCAGACAGTCTGCATAGAGCTGGGCCTGTTTGCGCCCGATGTTGGGGTCTTTGGTGCTGCGCTTGGCTTCAATGACCGCCAGCGGCAAGCCGTCCTTGCCCATCAGCACATAGTCCGCATAGCCCTTCTGCCCCAGCACGCCGTTCATGTTGTCCACTTCGTACTCGGTGCGCACATCGGCGTCCGGCCCGGTGAATTTCCAGCCCATGGCCTTGAGGTCGATGTCGATGATCTTCCGCCGCGTTTCGGCCTCGGTCAGGTCGGCGGCGGTGAAACTGCGGCTCTGCTGGTTCTGCTGTTTGCTGGCCGTGTACGCCATCGAAAGGCTCTCCACCTGCTTGCGCAAGGCTTCCAACTCGGCATCCTTCTGGGTCAGCAGGCTTTCCTGTTCCCAGATCTTCTTTTCGTCCAGTGTTACCTTTTCGCCGGGGATGGCTGTTTCATCAAAGGAGCGCTCCACATAGTCTGTGCCGTAGCAGTAATCCACCCACTGGATGAAATCGAACAGCCCCCGCAGGCTGAACACTGCATCCGCCGCCGACACACTATGCCCCGTATGTACCGCCAGATTGCCCGCCTTCACGATGCTGGGCAGCACGCTCCACACATTGCGGTCCACCGCGAACCGGAAACTCGGCTCATGCAGCAGGGATTGCAGGTTGTCCTTGTAGGGCATCGTGATGGTTTTGTCTGCCGCATACACCCACTTCACCGCCAACTCCAACGCCTTCCGGCACCCCACCGCGCACATCGCCGGGGAGGTGGAGAACACTTTCTCGGCCTCGATGGCGGAAGATGCGAATATGGAGTATTCAGGGTGGGTGGAGAGATAGGAGAAGTTGGACATTGAAGGTTTTCCTTTCCATTGCTGTCTTTACCAGATTATTTGAAATTCAAACATTGCTCACAGGCTTTTCAGTATTTTCGGAAGGCCCAAGTATATTTCTTATAACATCCGGCGAGAAATTACTTGTATCTATTTTAACTTCGAACTTTAGAGGATGTTTTCTCAAATCCATCGCAAATATGTCATGATTTACATCAATATGTATACGATTCTCTAATGCTTTTCTTTTTTCCTCTGGCACATCACCATATAAAAAGAGCTTTGAACGAATTTCTTTTACCAATCGATTCCAGCGAAATGTAAATTTAGTTCCTGCTCTGTGTTGTAAAACAATAAGATGATTTGCAGTGCTCTCTTGAAGCCAATTCATTACTAATTGCCACCACTTTTTATCCGTTCCACCAATGGACATTCCGTAGACACAAATAATATCACTGCTTTTTATAAGCCGTATCGCATCATTGTCAAAATTCATACGGATAATTTCATTTTGTAAGGGCTTAACAATCTCCTCAATTATATCTGAGTCTTGCGCAAATGCTTGGTTTTTGATTTGTCCAGCATCATTTACCCCCATAATTAAATCATGGTCTGTAAATCCATGCACATGTACAATTTCTTTTATGACTCCTCTTATCTCGGAATCATAGTTAGTCTGGCGCTTAAGAATTGTGAGGCACTCATTCAAGCACATTGTATAGTTAAAGGAGACGAAATTGAACATGGCCTTACTCTCGCCTATCACTCTCACAAGTGCTTCCTTATCAGCCGGCCGAATATCATAGTAAGAGGTCAACGCCTCTGTCATCTTTTTAACTATTGTCGTAGTTTTTGAAGGGTCGAAATTTTCTTCTTCCTTTGCTAGATACTCAGAAAACTTTTCAACAAAATCTTCAAAACACATCAAATAGGTTTCCGAATCCTCTGCTCTATTAGCATACTCTCCAAATGCCATTTCAAAGTCTGACCAATTTTCATAATTTGTTAGCAAATCAGATTTAAAACGTCTTATCTGCATACCATCACGGTCTAGAGGATGACAATACATATCATAAAAATCCGAATACGCAGTTTTTAAGCCAATGCCCAAATCAAAGCCATTTCCAATTAAGAATGTTACGTTCATTTTTTCACTGCCTTCTATATTTTTCTTTCATTATACCGCACAATCTTATGGCAGTACAACATTTCACCCAAAATATTCCTGCATCAGCGCCTTTTTCATCAGTTCCAGCTTTTCAAGGCTCTGCTGTACGGTCTGCTTCTGCTGGTCTACGCACGCTACAAAGGTGGCAAATTCGTTTTGCTGACACATGGGAGGCTGTATGTATTCAAAATTCATAAAGGGCTTTTGCGTTATCTTTTTTAAATCTCCGGCATCTTGATAGCGAGAAAAATCAATCTGTTGCATGAGTTCATGAAGAAATGTCAAATTGTATTTTTTCGAATCATACCAGCTAATATACATTGCATTATCTGTTACCCAAAGAGGTCCTTTAGCAAAGTGAACATTTCCACTTTGAAATCCCACACGACCAACAACGAGGGTATCATTATTAAGTAAGGCATCGTCTGTATACCATGAAACGCCATTTCCGCCGTATGCCGGAATGCCCATCTCAAATCTTTTTTCGTCTGGTACAGCCTTTCCATTTGAAAGTTTGAAAAAATCCCTACCCGTTAGAACTAGAAGGCTTTTCGTATTCAATACTGGATCTCCAAACATCTCCACAAACTGTGCCTTTACCAGTTCGTCCAGTTTAGCAAGCTGCTGCTTACGGAGAAAAATCAACTTATCAATTTTATTTAAATTACAGGCAATCTGTTTTTGCTCTCCTACCGGCAGAAGTGGAACTTCAAGATTTGAAAATTGTGTCTTATTTAAAATTGGCACGACCGCAGCATTTGCTGTACTCTGCATTTTGGGCTGCAAATTTTGAATTGCATATGCTATATATCTAGGATTGCAGACTTTCTTTTCTGGCACGATTGCATTGATTTGTTGATTAAATGCACACGGAACTTTATTTATTGCAACTTTTCCAATAATTCCAATACAAGTAACTAAAATACTATCTGTTGGTAAAACTCGTGCCTTATCCTTCGCATACGCTGATATATAAAATTCGCTTTGGTGTATCTCTGTTATTTCATTATCTGTAAAATCACTCGGTTTAACAAAGCAAATATCATTTGATTCATAATTTTGAGCATCCGAAGTTTTTGGCGTATTTCCAGTAATAATTTTTCCCAGTTCTCCCAACTTTGCCATCACACCATCTCCTCCCACACCTGCATATTATTCCGATTTTTCGTCATCTTTTTCCGCTGCCACGCTCTCAATCATTCCGGCAACCGTCTGGCCCAACAACATGGTACTTGCATTCTCGGCAGTGACCACCGGGCGGCCAGTCTTGGACTCGATCTCTTTCCGGGCATTTCCAGCCACCGCGCCGCCCTGTTTGGCAACGACACGGTTTTCTTCCAGCCCCTGCGGATTCTGGGCATTCGTCAGCTCCGTTGTGGTAGCTTCTGCCAGCATATTCAAGGCAAGTTCCAGCGTGCTCATGTTATCACGCAGATTTTCCTTTTTCAGCCCTTTGAAATTTTTATACTGCCGTGTGCTCATGCCCGACCACGCCTTGGTCACTTCGTCCGTCAGAATGGCATACTCCTGCCCCTCTTTCACGCCGTGCAGCTTCCATGCGTCGGTCAACTCTTTTCGGGCGCGGATGGTTTGCAGACGCTGGTTGATCCACTCCGGGGAGTAACCTTTTTGTGCATAGGTGTCGAGTGCACGCTCGATGGTCAGTTCCGGGTCAATGATCTCCTCAATGCGTTCCCGGCCGACCATCGCCAGCCACATCTTGAACGGTTCTGCCTTTTTTGAGGGCACCGACTGGATGATGCGCAGGAGCTGTTCCGTGTTGGCAACATCGGTCAAACGGCGTTTTCCGTCTGCCGCTTTCATTTTCAACTGGTGACAATTTGTCACCAGTTCACTGCCCTCAGCTTTCAAGCGCTGCTTCAACTTATTCCAATATTTTCGCCCGGTGTTGTAATCTCCGCTTTCTGTTAAAACCGTCACAACATCAACAATGGAGAAGTACCATTCTTCCTGCGTTTCATCCCATGCGGTACGAATCGGACGGTCCTCAAACATTTGCAGTTTATCATTTTCTGTCATCGCATTTTCCTCCGTCATACCATTTCTTCCAGTTCTGCCAGACCTTTGGTGATCTCCATTTCCAGCTCGTGCAGGTCGGCCAGAATTTCCGTGGTCGAGGGGTACTCCACCGGCACATACTCGGTCTCCTTGTACTTATTGATGGACAAATCGTACCCGTTGGCGGCAATTTCCGCTTTGGGCACAAAGAAACTCTGCTCGGTGCGCTTGCGGTCAGTTTCGGCATCAAGGTTCTGGAACCGGGCGATGATGTCCGGGATGTCGTTTTCCTTCACCTCGGTGCGCTTGTCGTCCAGCGAGAAACCGTCGGCTTTCATATCGTAGAACCACACCCTGTCGGTGCCGCCCGCGCCGGTCTTGGTGAACACCAGCACCGCCGTAGACACGCCTGCGTAGGGCTTGAACACGCCGGAGGGCATGGAAATGACCGCCCGCAGCTGGTGGTTTTCAATCAGTTCTTTTCGGATGCTCTGGTGCGCCTTGCTGGAACCGAACAGCACGCCGTCCGGCACGATGCAGGCGCAGCGTCCGCCGGTTTTGAGCATCCGCAGGAAGAGCGCAAGGAAAAGCAATTCTGTCTTTTTGGTGTTGGTGACGGCCTTCAGGTCGTCGTTGATGCTCTCGGCATCCACAGTGCCCTTGAACGGCGGGTTTGCAAGGCAAACGGTATACTTGCTGCAAATGGAATTTTGCTTCGACACGCTGTCCTTGTAGTCGATTTCCGGGTTCGTGATGGAGTGGAGCATCAGATTCATGGCCGAAATGCGCAGCATGGTGCGGTCTGTGTCAAAGCCGGTGAACATTGGGCCGGCAAAATGCTGCCACTGCTCTGGGGTCATGCTGTCCTCGTAGTGGGCGCGGAGGTACTGCGCGCTGGACACCAGAAAGCCCGCCGTGCCGCAGGCGGGGTCGCAGATAAAGTCGTCCGGCGTGGGCTGCACCAGTTCCACCATCATGTCACGGATGTGCTTGGGCGTGCGGAACTGGCCGTTCTGCCCTGCTGTTGCCAGCTTGCCCAGCATATACTCATACAGGTCGCCCTGCATATCAAGGTCGGCAATGTCGTGGGTGTAGAGATCCTCCAGCCCGGTGATGATCTTTTGCAGCACCTGCGGCGTGGGAATCAGGAACATCGCATCGTCCATATACCGCGCAAAGGCGGTGTTGCCCTCGTCCGGGCGGGTGGGGTCGTCTGCGATCTCCACCAGCTCACCGTTTGCGTCAAAGTCTGGCAGGCGGCCATACTTCATCTTTTTGATGGCAGGGAACACCCGCTGCTGCATGGTCAGGAAAATTTCGCGGGAATCTTTATCCTTGAAGCGGCTCCACCGCATAGACTGTCCTGCTTCGCTGGCCGGGAAGATGTGCTCCATCTTTTCGCCCGCCATGTTCTCAAAATCTTCGGTGGCAAGCTCTTTCTCGTCCAGTGACCGGATGAACATGAGATAGGTCAGCTGTTCAATGACGGTCAGCGGATTGGTGATGCCGCCTGCCCAGATGTCTGTCCAGATCTTGTCTACCTTATTTTTAATGGCTCCTGTTACCATGCGTTCCTCCTGAATGTTTGCCAATCGCAAACGCTTTGCATCTTGAATTTTTGGTGATAATACCACAATTTTATTATAGCAGTGTACGATTGCATTTTCAATGTCAGCTCCGGTGGTGTGCAATGATTCGGGAAAAGAAAAAACCGCGAAGACTCTAACGAATCTTCGCGGTTTTTTGGTGCGCTCGAGGGAACTCGAATCCCTGGCCCTCTGATTAAAAGTCAGATGCTCTACCGGCTGAGCTACGAGCGCATATTTCTGCAGTGAACATACTGCCGAATAATATTACCACAACTTGCGCAAAAATGCAAGGGCTCCCGGACAAAAAGGCGCAAAAAGCTCCTGCATCGGTGTGGGCTTCCGCTTTTCATCCGCGCAGCAGGTCGAAGATGTTCCGGTGTCGGCAGAGGGCGGGGGCTTCCTCCCGATAACTTCCTCTTTACAAACGCGGGCAGAACCGTTACAATCAAATCAAATCCGTCTGCTCCACGCCGTGTTTTCTGCCCGGCAGTGCTGCACCCGTCCGCCTTTTCCGGCACCGGCGTCCTGCCGGGCCACACCGATACTGTTTTGAGCAGGAGGTTTTTCGTATGAAGCTCACTCGTCGTGCCGTTCTCCGTCTTACCGGTACTGCCGCTGCAGCGCTGGCGCTTTCCGGCTGCAGCGCTTCTGGCAGCGCCATTCTGGGCAGTAATTTTTCTGCCTGGCTCCAGCAGACTTTCGGTGTCAGCTCTTCCGGCGCCGCCTCTTCTGCTGCATCCTCGGAGGCCATGGCTGCTTCCCCGCTGCCGACAGGCGAGCAGCCCGCTGCCAGCCTTGCCGCACTGCCGGCGTACGATGCCGACCCGCTGACCGGCGAAGCCAAGCGTAGCAATGGGCGCATCGTGGGCGTGATGGTCAACAACATTTCCAACACCACCCGGCAGAACGCCCGCCCGCAGCGCGGCCTTTCTTCTGCCGACCTGCTCATTGAATGCAAGGTGGAGGGCGGCATCACCCGCTTCTGCGCGGTGTTCCACGATGCCGATTCCATCCCGGAGATCGGCCCGCTGCGCTCTGGCCGCGACCAGTTTCTGCAGCTGCTGATGCCCTATCAGGCCCTGTACTATCACGATGGCGAAAGTGCCGCCTGCACCAAGTTCATCAGTGTATACAACTACTCCGGCCTGAACATCGGCGGCAAGAGCTACTTTAATACTCCCACCCATCCGCATGTGGCTCACCGCGACAGCCGCGGCCGGGATGTGGCCTATGAACACACTGAGTTCACCTCCGGCAAGGAGATCAAACAGGCCGCTTCCAATGCCGGCATCGGACTGAAGTACGATTACGACGCCACCTTCTTCCGCTTTGCGGACTACCGCACCGGCGAGGAGAATGCCATGGCGGGTGCTTCCTCCGGCAAGGCGGTCAGCATCACCCACTCGGACCACTACAAGACCAGCTTCCGCTATGATCCGCAGTCCCGCACCTATAAAATGCAGATGTACAGCCGCATCTCCGGCAAATTTGAAAATACCGTGGACGAGCTGAATGCAAAGCAGCTGAGCTTTGACAATCTGCTGGTCTGCTTTGCGCCCATCGAGCGCTATCCCGGTGACTCCGGCGATGTGCAGCAGGTGAGCTACATCTCCGGCGGCGACGCTTACTGCTTCAGCCGCGGCGGCGTGCAGCATGGCCGCTGGGAGAAGGCTTCGCCGGAGCACCCGCTGCGGGTCTACGATAAGACCGGCGCTGAGATGCTCTTCAACCGCGGCAAGACCTATCTTGCCATCGTGGACGATGACGAGTGGTCCAATTTCAGCTATCAGTAACGAGGAAACAGCATGAAACGCATCTGGAATCTGGCCCTTGGCACTGCGGTGCTGTGCGCTGCGCTGCTGTGCGGGTGCACCTTTAACGGCAGCACCGCACCGGCCGGCTCTGCGCCTGCTGACCCGCTGACCGGGCAGGAGCTGCAGTATCCCGGCGAGCGGGTCGCCGCTGTCGTCATCGACAATGCGCCCGCCAGCACCACCCAGTGGGGCATTGGCAGCGCTTCGGTGGTGCTGGAGGCCCTGACCGTAAACGACCGGCCCACCAGCCTGTGTCTGGCCTATCCGTCGGTGTCGGCCATGCCCACCGTCGGCCCGGTCACGCTGGGGCAGGACCTTTACTGGCGGTTGCTCAGCGGGCAGGAGGTGCTGCCCATCCAGCGGGGCGCAGGCCAGTTTACCCGCAACTATCTGGACTACTATAACCTCCGGGCCGTAGATGCGCTGGAAGTGGGCCGCAACGCCTTTTCCTGCGATGATGTCTGGAGCGGCGCGCCGCTGTGGCACACCAGCGGCGAGGAGATTACTTCCGTGCTGGGCCGCCTGAACCTTTCCGGCGCATTGGGCGACCACGGCAGCAGCGCTTCCTCCTCGGCCAGCACTGCCGAGGACAGCTCTGCCATTTCCGCTCTGCCCGCCCTTCTGCCGCAGGCCAAAGAGCCCCGCCTGCCGGAGCCCGGTTCCCGGGACGCCGAACAGGTGCTGATAAACTTTGCCCCCCAGAGCACCACCGGCTTTGCCTACGATGCTGCCAGCGGCAGCTACGGGATGCTCCGCGCCGACGGCAGCGCCCAGCTGGACGCCAACACCGGCACGCAGGCTCAGTTCGATAATCTTCTGGTCCTCTACTCCGCATCCAGCCTGCGGGACGATGGCCTTACGCTGGACTACGACCTTTCCTTTGGCGGCGGTGTATGGCTGAACGGCGGGCGGCTGTGGCACATCACATGGACGCAGGGGACCGATTCCACTTTTGTCTTCTATGATGCAGACGGCAGGCCGCTGTCCATCTGCGCCGGCCGCAGCTACATCGCAATGGTGTCCAGCGTGACCGGGCAGGAGCTGACCGTGCTGGACTCTGCCGGGCAGAATGCGCTGAACTGACAGAACAAAAAAGACCATCTGAGGCATTTTGAATGCTTCTCAGATGGTCTTTTTGTATTTTGAGTACGCCTGAGAGGAGCCTTTACAGATCCACTACACTGCCCACTTCGGCAGGGGAAGCAGGCACCATGCCCAGAACAGCCTTGTCGGTGCTGCGGTGGACGGTAAAGGTCACGCTGCGGCCTGCCGCAAAGTCCGGGTGGTAGGTCAGTTCCAGCGTCTGCCAGCTCTCCGGCACAGCGCAGAAACAGTGCAGCAGCGCGCCGCGGCCCGCCGTCAGGTTCAGGGTGAACACCGAAGCGTCCGCCGCGTTCTCGCCATAGAGCGGCGCAGCAAAGCTGCCGCAGCGCACCGGCTTGCCGTCACATACGGCGGTGACGCCGGTGCCCATGCTGTACAGGTCGCTGAGGGTGCGCACCTCGCGGCTCTGCAGATAGCTTGCGCCCACCGGCAGGGCAGCGGCAGAGAGGTTTTCCACCGAGAGATACACCAGCACATTGCCCATTTCCTGCGCAGGGGCATAGCCCAGCAGCTCCACGGCCGCCTTGCCGTCCAGCAGGGCAGGCTCGCCCGCAAGATGCGGCTGCTGCGCCGCAGCAGATACACCGGTGAGCAGCGCTGCCGCAAGGCTGACCGCACCGGAACCGGCACATTTCAGGAATGACCGGCGGGAAATGGACTGGGACATGGAACTTCCTCCTAAAGCAATCGTTTCCTTATACAATAAAGGATTGTGCTGTTTCTGTCAAGGGATAGGCCAAAACTGTAACTGTTTCCTTACCCGCACTTTCAACTGTAAAAGCGGCTTGTTATTCAAAGGCCTCGTTTTCCTCGGCTTCGGCCTGACCGCGCAGAGTGTCGGCATAGCCAAAAGGCACGATGTCGATGGCTTCCACCAGACGGTCCCGCATCCACAGCTGCACATCGGTCTGCACGGTGTAGCCGCAGCCGGGGTCTGCCATCCACTGCTCCGGGTGGCGGGTGGGCACGGCGCGCTGGCTGAGCATGCTCATAATGACGCCGCCGTGGGTCACGCAGGCGGCCTCGGTCACATCCATGCGGATCATATACTCGAACAGCTTCATCAGGCTCTCGGCGCAGCGGGCGTGGAACTGGTCGGTGGGCTCTGCCCCTTCCGGCAGATAGTTGGAACCCGGCGTGATCCACTTTTTAAAGTCCTCGTCGTGCACCAGCTCCTTGACAGGCTTATTCTCAAACTTGCCAAAACCGGCCTCCCGCAGGTCGTGGACCGTAAAGGTGTGCTTTGCATCCGGGAACAGGATGTTTGCCGTCTCCACTGCACGCAGCAGGGGAGAGGAGAACACGGTATCCACCTGCGGATACTCGAACCGCTCCTTCAGCTCAGCCAGCTGAGCGCGGCCCTCATCACACAGAGGGATGTCCGTGCCGCTGCCGATGTACAGGCCCTGCAGGTTGCCGGCAGTCATGCCGTGACGGATGAGGTGAAGCTTGAAAGTTTTCATGGGTAGTGCCTCTCTTTATCGCTGTGCGGCCTGCGCGAAAACAGGCTGCCGTGTCCGCTGCGGAAAAAAAATCTGGCAGAAAATCATCCCGTCTGCCAGATTTTTCACCCTTTGGCGGTGGCAGCCGCTTTGCGCACGCCACAAAATGTATGCGTTAATACCTTTAGTTTAACATAGATATGGTGTCCAGAGCAAGCCTTTTGACAAAAATGACGAAAATCAACGAAAAATATCGTCACTTTTCTTGCTTTACAAAAGGTTTTCCGTTGTGTATAATCAACCTGCTGTAAACCAAAAACAAGGATGTTCCTTTACACCGAACTTTGAGGAGCCAAAAATCATGGAATTCAACCGTATCATCAAGCTGCTGCGCAAGGAGCGCGGCATCACCCAGAAGCAGGCCGCCGAGGATCTGGGCGTTTCGCAGGCTTTGCTTTCCCACTACGAAAAAGGCATCCGCGAATGCGGTCTGGATTTTGTGGTGCGCGTGGCCGATTATTATAATGTTTCCTGCGATTATCTTCTGGGCCGCAGTGCAGAGCGCAACGGCATGATGCTCTCCGCAGAGGACATCCCGAACCCGGATAAGATGAAGGATAATATCTACCACGGCAGCGTGCTGCCCACCATGAACAAAAAGCTGATCTCCAACAGCCTGAATGTGCTGTATGCCAAGATCGGCCAGTGCCACAGCAAGGCCCTGACCACCGAGGTGAGCACCTACCTGATGATGGCGGTGGCAAAGATGTTCCGCCTGCTGTACTCGGCAGAGCCCCACAACGCCGCCAGCCTGTTCAGCATCGAGCCCATCCGCTGGCGCGGCTGCTCCGACGCCGTGATGCGCATGTCCGAGGCCAACGTGGAAGCCCTGCTGACCGGGCAGGATGTGAACGGCGGCGAGGGCGTCAAGGACCCGGCCTGCCTTTCCATGACCACCGAAAGCCTGACCCGGGAGTTCCCGCTTTATACGCCCAGCCTGTTAAATCTGGTCAAAACCAGCGAGACGCATGTGAAGGGCCTTTCTCACGAAGGGTGATATTCCTGTGAAAAAGCTGTAAATTCAGCCCCGGAACCCTTGCATCTTGCGGGCAGAAAGGGTATAAACAAATTAGAATATTCTGGAATACGTTTTTTCCGATCGATAAGGAGGATCTCTTTATGTCGAATCCCATTTCCCGCCGTACGTTCCTCAAGTGCACCGGCGCATCCGCTGTTGCTCTGGGTGCAGCAGGCCTGCTGGGCGGCTGCCAGCAGAGTGGCGGTGACACCATCGTGGATGTCAAGGTCGGCGATAAGATCAGCAACTGGAATGGCCTTGGCGTGATGCTGACCAGCCTGTTCCGCATCGATACCGCTCCCGCACAGGAGGGTTATGAATATATCGCTGTGCTGGTCACCGTGGTCAACCGCACCAAGAACCAGACCTTCAACATCGGCGCACAGAATCTGGCCGAGATCAACGCAGCTTACCCTGTGCCCCCGCAGGAGAACGTGGACGCCAACTTCCACGCACTGGCTGCTGCTTCCACCGACTTTGCCGCTTCCTGCGACGGTCAGGGTGTGGAGTGCGGTGTCAACATCTCGCTGTACAACTCCAACTCCCAGACCTTCTCCGAGTCCACCAACCTGCCCCCGCAGGGCAGCGGCTATCTGCAGCTGATGCTGATGGTCCCCAAGGGCTGGCAGAACCTGCAGATCACCTACATGCCCACCTTTGTGGCAGATAAGACCATCACCTTCAACATGACCGCCGCCGACATGACCCGCGCCTGAGAGGACGGTTTCCTGAGACGAAATTTCGTCCGGAATGTACGTTGCTGCTCAAATTTTCATACTTTTATTTTGCCAAAAGCATTGACTTTTGCCCCGTTTTCGCCTATTTTATAGGTAACGCCGCAAGGCTTTATTATGATCTTTTATTCAAAGGAGGAATTATTATGTCTTATACATTCTCCCGTCGTGATTTTATGAAGTACTCTGCTGTTGCAGCAGTTGCCGTTGCCGGTTCCAGCATGTTCACCGGATGCGGCAGCATCTCCAACCCCAACCGTCCTTTCGCTGTTTATAATGCTGCTGAGGATTCCCAGCTGAGCTTTAGCGGCAAGTCGGGCGGCTTTTTGGGCTTTGGCGGCACACAGGATTACCTCGTCCTGAAGAAGGGTGCTTCGTATACTTCTGGCACTCTCAAGCTGGAATTCACCCACTATCCTATTTCGCAAGGCACTAGCGCTATCGCTTCCTGCTACCAGTTGAAGTATGTTACTGAGGATGGCAACCATTATGTTACCAGTGCTAATGGCGTGGCGTCCGACAGTGGTAAAGGTCTGGAGACCAACAAAGAAACACAGGTCAAGGTAACCGTTACCATTCCGGCTGATGTAACGGCTGCTGTGGAAAAAGCTAAGGCTGTTTACATCCAGTACTTCCCCCGCAACAACGCTCTGGGCAGAGAAGACGACACCTTCAGCGATGTTTACGCAACTTGGGAGATCACCTCTCTGTTCTCCCACACCTGATTTTCTTGATGCATCAAAGGCCCGCACCCGCAAGGTGCGGGCCTTTTTGTATCCCAGTTTTTGGAAGTTATGCTGTAAAACAGCCAAAGCATTTTAGTTGTTTTGTGCCTTGTGCACAGGGCCGTTTTTCGGTACAATAGGGATATGAAAACGTGAAAGAGCATCGCAGGGATGCGGTGCTTTTTGCATTTGAGGGGCGACCCGAAGAACCTGAAAAAAGGAGTGCTGTTTCGATGATCAACATGGTAAAGCTTCCCACCAAGAAAAGCAACTTGTTCCTGCGCGTGGCAAAGGGCCACTTTGCTACCAGCCACAGCCATATCAACTATTACATCGACGTCACTACCCAGAAGTCCCGTCTTTCCGAGGCCAGAGCCGTGGCAAAGGAGCTGGTTTCCGCCTACCAGCACAATACCATCGTGGATACCGTGCTCTGTCTGGACGGCACGCAGGTCATCGGCACCTGCCTTGCCAACGAGCTGACCAAGGACGGCTTTGCCAACATGAACGCCCACCAGACCATCTATGTCATCACGCCGGAATACACCACCGGCAGTCAGATCATTCTGCGCGACAATCTGGCCCCCATGGTCAAGGGCAAGCATGTGCTCATTCTGGCCGCTTCCCTCACCACCGGCTACACCGTGCAGGCCGCTGTGGAAGCCGTGAACTACTACGGCGGCATGGTGGCGGGCCTTTCTGCCATCTTTGCCACCACCCACGAGTGCATGGGCTATGAGGTCACCTCGATCTTCGACCCCTCCAGCCTGCCGGACTACGCCAGCTTCGACAGCCGCGACTGCCCCATGTGCAAGGCCGGCCAGCACATCGATGCGCTGGTGAACAGCTTTGGCTATTCGGCGCTGTAACCCCTCTCAGTCTGCTCACTTTGTTCGCATCCAGCTCCCCCGAAAGGGGGAGCTTTCTTTGTGCTTCCCGTAAAATGCAAAAAGCTCTCCCTTTCGGGAGAGCTGGCATCGCGCAGCGATGACTGAGAGGGTTATTTTTTCGGGAACACAAAGGGCTCGTGCAGATACACCAGCACCAGATACAGCGCCATGAAGCACCAGATGATGGGCTCGCACAGGATGACCGCATTGTACTGGAATTTCGGGATGAACACCAGCACAAAGATCACCTTGCCCACCAGCTCGATCACGCTGGAGAACAGCGGCAGGACCTTCTGGCCAAGGCTCTGCAGCGCGTAGCGGGTGCACAGCAGCACCCCCAGAACCGCATAGAACGGTGCATTCCAAAGCAGATACCGGGCACCGTTTTCCAGCACGATGGGCTCCGAGGAGCCGGAGATGAACCGTACCATCCATTCTGCGCCAAACTTCATCAGAAAGACCGCCGCGATCGTCACCACCACGGAATACAGATACATCTGCCGCATTCCCCTGCGCACACGGTCGGGCTGGTTTGCGCCGCGGTTCTGGGAGACGAAGGTAGAGCCTGCATTTGCCATGGAGATCAGCGGCATATCCGTAAAGGCGAACAGCTTACGGGCAGCGGTGTGCCCCGCAATGGTCAGGGTGCCAAGCCCGTTGATGCCGTACTGCAGCACCACCGAACCCGCAGACACGATGCTGCTCATCAGGCCCATGGAGATGCTCTGGCTGAACAGCTCCCAGTAGAGATGACTGCCCACGGCAAGGTGCTTTTTCTCCGGGATGAGGATGCGCACCTTTGCCAGCACATACAGGATGCACAGCACCACCGAAATGCCCTGTGCAATGACCGTTGCCACCGCTGCGCCCCGCACGCCCATGCCAACACCCGCAATGAACCACAGATCCAGCCCCACGTTCAGCGCCGAGCTGATGAGCAGGAACACCAGCGGCATCACGCTGTTGCCGATGGCGCGCAGCAGACCGGCGCACAGGTTGTACAGGAACATGACGATCACGCCAAGATCAATGACGATGATGTAGCTGTAGGCTTCTTCCAGGATCTCTGCCGGGGTGTCCAGCAGCTGCAGCAGGGGACGCAGCCCCAAAAAGCCCGCCGCCGTGATGACCAGCGAAGCGATCAGCCCAATGACGATGGAGCCGGTCACGGTGCGCTTGAGCAGGTCTTCGTCCTGTGCGCCGTAGGAGCGCGCCGCAACGATGGCAAGGCCGTTGCCGATGCCGATGCCAAAGCCCACCAGAAGCTCGTAGATGGAGCCGCAGGAGCCAATGGCGGCAAGGGCCGTGTCGCCCAGCACATTGCCCACGATCATGGTATCCACCGTGTTGTAGAGCTGCTGGAACAGATTGGAAATCAGAATGGGCAGCATGAAGAGCAGCAGGCTTTTTAAAATAGGCCCGTGCATCAGGTCCACATTCATGTTCCATAAACTTTTCTTTTGGGGCTGCGCGTGGGTCATAGGGTTCCTCCAAATTATAACTTTTAAGATATCTGTACACAAAACAAAACATCTGCAATCCCTTCCCGATTTATAAAAAACAGGAAAAGGCATTGCAGATGATCGATCTTTTTGCGGACCTGAACTCCTTCAGACAAATCCTTCGGATTTGCCAGCTCCCTCAAAGAGGGAGCCTTTGGCATGACGGTAAAGCTTCTGGTTTTGCCAATGCCTCCCTCTCAGAGGGAGGTGTCACCGAAGGTGACGGAAGGAGTCCGTGCCATAAAATTACAGCTCCTGCGTCTCAAAGCCGTTACCAGTGAGCACCTGCACACTGGTAAAGCCTGCAGCCTTGATGGCGGCGGCAGCTTCGTCAAAGCCGAAGGTCAGGCTGTTAATGTCGTGAGAGTCCGATGTGATGATGACCTTGCCGCCCATCTTCTGCCACTCGCCCAGCAGCCACGGGCCGGGGTAGAAGTCCTTGCGGTAGCCGCGGTACACACTGCCGGTGTTCACTTCCAGCAGGCAGTCGTTCGCCTTTGCGGCCTGCAGGGCCTTGAGGGCAGCGGCCTTGTAGCGGGGCGACTCTTCGTCGAAGAACTCGCCGTTGGCATTCAGCTTCTTGATCAGGTCGACGTGAGCCAGAATATCCGGCTTGAGGGCGGCCACCTTTTCCACCTCGGCAAAGTAGGCTTCCACTGCGGCCAGCGGATCTGCGTCAAAGTCGTCGTTGATGCAGTCCCACAGGTCCTGCGGACGGAAATCGATCTCATAATACTTGCCGGTGTTCTTGCCGTACAGGTGGTGTGCGCTGCCGATCCAGTAATCGTAGCCGGTGCGCTTGTCCTCGCTGAGGATGTCCCACTCGATGCCGCACAGGATATCCACCTTGCCCCTGTATTCGGCCTTGAGCTTTGCGATGGTGGCCTTGTACTGGGCGGTGCGGCTGGGGCTCATGCAGTATTCGCGGTCGCGCTGGGTGTAGCTATGGCCGGTGAAGCCCAGCGTGGTCAAGCCCTGCGCACATGCAGCACTTGCCATATCCTGCAAAGTATTTTTGCCATCGCACATGGTGGAGTGGCAATGGACACTGGACTTCTTATAATCTGCCATAGATAATTCACTGCATCCTTTCCTGTTTGACCTTGTGGTCAATGACGTGACGTTTTTCCAGTTCACGGGTCACATCCTCCACCGTGATGCCGGCGCTGACCATCAGCACCAGAACATGGTAGGCAAGATCGCTGATCTCGTAAACGGTTTCTTCCTTATCCTCTTTTTCGCCCGCAATGATGACCTCGGTGCACTCTTCGCCCACCTTTTTCAGGATCTTCTCCTTGCCCTTCTCGAACAGGTAGGTGGTGTAGCTGCCCTCCTGCGGATCGGTCTTGCGGCCCTTGATGAGCTCGTACAGGCCCTGCCAGCTGAACTGCTTCAGCTCCGGCGAGACGTATACTTCGTTGAAGAAGCAGCTCTCGGCGCCGGTGTGGCAGGCAGGGCCGGATTTGACCACTTCCACCACCAGTGCATCTGCGTCGCAGTCGGCGGTGATGGACACCACCCGCTGCACATTGCCGCTGGTCTCGCCCTTGCGCCAGATCTCCTGACGGCTGCGGCTCCAGAACACGGTGCGGCCCTCGGCGATGGTGAGTGCCAGCGTCTCGGCGTTCATGTATGCGAGGGTGAGCACCTCTTTGGTGTAGTGGTCCTGCACGATGGCAGGGATCAGGCCCTTTTCATCAAATTTCAGATTCATAACGGTTCTCCCTCCCCGGATGGGGATATTACTAGTTTAGCGTATTCGGTGCGCAAACGCAAGAGTTTGCGGGTTGTTTTTGCGGAAATCCAGTTTCGCGTTACGGTTTTTCCCCGCGCCGGGGAGAAATACCCCGGCGTTACAGCCGCATCTCCACGCCGTTTGCGTTGAGGTATTCCTTCAGATCCCGGATGGTCAGCAGCTTCTGGTGGAAGATGCCCGCGGCAAGACCTGCATCGATGCCCTTGTGGTGGAACAACTCCAGAAAGTCTTCCTTTTTGCCTGCGCCGCCGCTGGCAATGATGGGCACGTTTACCCGCGCCGCAACTGCATCCAGCATCTCAAGGTCGAAGCCGCTGCGCACGCCGTCGGTGTCGATGCTGTTCAGGCAGATCTCGCCCGCGCCGTGATCCACGCACCAGCTGATCCAGTCCAGTGCATCCCGGCCGGTGTCCTCGCGCCCGCCCTTGGCGAATACCCGGAACTGGCCGTCCACCCGCTTTACATCGGCAGAGAGCACCACGCACTGGTTGCCGTAGCGCTGTGCTGCCGCCGGGATAAGGCCGGGGTCCTTCAATGCGCCCGAGTTGACGCTGACCTTGTCCGCACCGCACTTGAGCACCCGGTCGAAGTCTTCCAGCGTATTGATGCCGCCGCCCACCGTGAGCGGGATAAAAATTTCGCTGGCGACGCGGGTCAGGATATCCGTGAACAGCGCCCGGCCCTCGAAGCTGGCAGTGATATCGTAGAACACCAGCTCGTCGGCACCGGCAGCGTTGTACATGCGGGCCATTTCCACCGGGTCGGCCACATCCCGGATGCCTTCAAAGTTCGTGCCCTTGACCACGCGGCCATTGCGCACATCAAGGCAGGGAATAATGCGTTTGGTGATCATGTCGTTTCCCCTCCGTTCACTCCTGCACCAGCTGCACGCAGCGCGCAAGGTCCAGTGCGCCGGTGTACAGGCTCTTGCCCAAAATGGCAGCGGCAGTGCCCATTTTTTTCAGTTCCAGAAGCTCTGCTTCGGACGAGATGCCGCCGCTGGCCGTAAAGGCCACGCCGGGCACTTCCTCTGCCAGCTGGCGGTACAGGCCCAGATTGGTGCCCTTCATGGCACCGTCGCAGGCAATGTCCGTGTAGATGATGGCAGTGCATCCGGCGGCGGCCAGACGCCTGCAGAAGTCCACGCCCGGCTCGGCGCTGACCTCCTTCCAGCCATGGATGGCCACATAGCCGTCCTTTGCGTCCACACCCACGGCAATTTTATCGCCGTATTTCTGCAGCATCCGGGCGGTAAAGTCAAAATCCGTCACCGCCACGCTGCCCAGAATGCAGCGGCCCACGCCGAGGGAGAGGTATGTTTCAATGCGTTCCTCGGTGCGGATGCCGCCGCCCACCTCAATGTACAAACCGCCCTGCTTTGCCAGCGCGGCAATGGTATCACAGTTGGAAAGGGTGCCGTCCTTTGCGCCGTCCAGATCGACGACGTGCAAATTTTTGGCCCCCGCTGCAAGGAACTCCCGCGCCTGTGCACAGGGGTCCTCACCATAGACGGTCATGCGGTCGTAATCACCCTGCGTCAGGCGCACCACTTTGCCGCCCCGCAGGTCAATGGCTGGAAATAGCTGCATAGTTGTTTCTCCTTTAGCGTCCTCGCCCTCTCAGGCGCTATCGCGCCAGCTCTCCCAAAGGGAGAGCCCTTGGCAGTACGGCAAAGTTTCCGTTTTTGACTGAGAGGGCGAGCCCGCTTACAATTCGCTGAACGCCTTCAAGATCCGCAGTCCGGTGTCGCCGCTCTTTTCCGGGTGGAACTGGGTGCCGTACACCCTGCCTGCCCGCACCGCGCCGGTGACGGGAATGGAATAATCGCTCACGGCCAGCGTGCTTTCGGCGCAGTTCTTGCCGTAGTAGCTGTGGACGTAATAGACGTATTCGCCCTCACGGATGTACTGGAACAGCGGGTCCTCCTTTACAAGGTGCAAGGCGTTCCAGCCGATCTGCGGCACCTTCAGGCTCTTGTCCGCAAGGTCGGGCTCCAGCGGGCAGACTTCGCCCTTCACAAAGCCGAGGCCTTCGTGCTCACCGTACTCGTAGCTCTTTTCAAACAGCAGCTGCATACCGAGGCAGATGCCCAGCAGCGGCTTCTTTTCGGCTTCTTCTTTCATGACCGGCACAAGGCCCGTTGCCTCCAGCTTTGCCATGGCGTCGGCAAAAGCGCCCACGCCCGGCAGGATGAGCCGGTCCGCTTTGCAGATGGTGTCCGCGTCCGCAGTCACAACGGCTTCCAGCCCCAGCTGTTTCAGGCTGGACTTCAGGCTGAACAGGTTGCCCACGCCGTAATCGATAATTGCGATCATACCAGCAGTCCTTTCGTGGAAGGGATCTCGTCCTTGTGAGCTTCGTCGATCTTCACGGCCGCACCCAGTGCATGGCCTGCGCCCTTGAAGCAGGCTTCGAGGATGTGGTGGGTATTTTCTCCCGCAAATTGTACAAAGTGGACAGTGGCAGGCACGCTGCGGGCAAAGCCCAGCCAGAATTCCTTAGCGCACTCCACATCAAAATCGCCCACCTTTTCGGTGCTGCAATGGACGTCCCAGTTCAGGGTGCAGCGGCCCGAAAGATCGACGGCGCACAAAATCAGCGCTTCGTCCATGGGCAGGTAGAAGCTGCCGTAGCGCTGGATGCCGCGCATATCGCCCAGTGCCCGTGCAAAGGCCTGCCCCAGCGCAATGCCCACATCCTCGGTGGTGTGGTGGTAGTCCACCTGCACATCGCCGTGGCAGGTGAGCACTAAGTCAAAACGGCCATGGCGGGCGAACAGCTCCAGCATGTGGTTCAGAAAGCCGCACCCGGTGTCTACCTCGTAGCGGCCGGTGCCGTCCAGATCAAGGGTCAGGTCGATCTGGGTCTCATTGGTGTTGCGTTCCAGCGAGATCATTCGGTTCGGCATGGTTCATTCCTCCATGATCTTATCCAGTGTGTTCACGAATATCTTCATCTGTTCCGATGTGCCAATGGTGATGCGCAGCCAGTTCTGGACGCGGGGCGCGTCGAAGTGGCGCACCAGGATACCGTTTTTCTTCAACTCCTTGTAGAGTGTTCCTCCGTCTTTCCGGTCGGTACTTGCAAACAGGAAGTTGGATCGGCTGTCCAGCACGGCAAAGCCCCGCTGTTCCAGCTGCTGTTTTGTCCATGCGCGGGTGTCCACGATGGCGGCGCGGGTCCTGTCAAAATAAGCGGTGTCTTCCAGCGCGGCCTGCCCGGCCTTCAGGGTCAGGCGGTTGATGTTGTAGGGGTTCAGGCTGAACTTGACCCGGTTCAGGTCGGCAATGAGCTTTGCATTGCCCATGGCCAGACCCAGACGCGCACCGGCCAGCTGCCGGGACTTGGAAAAGGTCTGCACCACCAGCAGGTTCTCGTACTGGTCGATGAGGGGCACGCAGCTCTCGCCGCCAAAGTCCACATAGGCCTCGTCCACAATGACCACATTGTTCGGGTTTGCTTTCAGGATGCCCTCAATTTCCGCCCGGGGCAGTGCAATGCCGGTGGGGGCGTTGGGGTTTGCAAGGACGATGGTCTGGTTCAGGCCGTAGTAGTCCTTCGGGTCAAGGGTGAAATCCTCTTTCAGCGGGATGATGTGGCTGGGAATGTGCATCAGCCCACACCACACGCCGTAGCAGCCGTAGGTGATGTCGGCATAGGCCAGCGGGTGGTCTGCGTCGCAGAAGGCACGCAGCGCAAAGAAGAGGTTCTCGTCGCTGCCATTGCCGGGCATGATCTGCTCCGGCTGCAGGCCGAAGTGGGCTGCGGCCGCCTTGAGCAGGTCGGCACAGGCGGGGTCGGAGTAAAGGCGCAGCTTTTCCACCTCGTGCTCGCTCACGGCAGCGATCACCGCCGGGGAGGGCAGATAGGGGCTTTCGTTGGTGTTCAGTTTGATGTACTGCTGATCCTGCGGCTGCTCACCCGGGGTGTAGGGGGTGACAGCGGCCAGCGTGGGAGAAAGGAATTTACTCATGGTTCAAATCCTCACTTTTCATACCGGATGGTCACGCTGCGGGCGTGGGCGTGCAGGCCCTCGCGCTCGGCAAAATCGGCGATGCGGGGAGCCACCTCGCCCAGCGCTTCCCGGGTGTAGTAGAGGAAGCTGGACTTCTTTACAAAGTCGTCTACGCCCAAGGGGCTGGAGAAGCGGGCGGTGCCGCTGGTGGGCAGGGTGTGGTTGGGGCCTGCAAAGTAATCGCCCAGCGCTTCCGGCACGTTGCGGCCAAGGAAGATGCTGCCTGCATTTTTGATCTCGTTCAGCACGCCGAAGGGGTCCTCCACGCACACTTCCAGATGTTCCGGTGCAATGATGTTGCAGGCCTCAATGGCCTTGTGCAGGTCGGTGCAGAGGATGATCTTGCCGTTGTCGTCCACGCTGGCGCGGGCGATGGCGGCACGGGGCAGCTGCGGGATCTGCACCTCCAGCTCCGCCTGCACGGCCTTGGCCAGCTCCGGGCTGTCGGTGACGAGGACCGGGCTTGCCAGTTTGTCGTGCTCGGCCTGACTCAGCAGATCCGCCGCCACCCATGCAGGGTTGCAGCCGCCGTCGGCCAGCACCAGAATTTCGCTGGGGCCTGCGATCATATCGATGCCCACCTTGCCGAACACCTTGCGCTTGGCAGTGGCAACGTAGATGTTGCCGGGGCCAACGATCTTATCCACCGCGGGGATGCTCTGGGTGCCGTAGGCCAGCGCCGCCACGGCCTGTGCGCCGCCGGTCTTGAAGATCTTGGTCACGCCTGCGGTGGCGGCGGCGGCCAGGATGACCGGGTTCACCCTGCCGTCCTTTCCGGCGGGGGTGGTCATGACGATCTCGGACACGCCTGCCACCTTGGCCGGGATCACGTCCATGAGCACGGTGGAGGGATAGGCCGCCGTGCCGCCGGGCACATAGACACCGGCCTTTTCAATGGGGGTATATTTCTGGCCCAGCACGATGCCGGGTTTGTCGTTCACCACAAAATTCTTGTGCACCTGCTGGCGGTGGAAGCTCTCGATATTGGCGGCGGCTTCGCGCAGGGTCTCGAGGAAGTAGGGGTCCATGTTTGCAAAGGCCTCGTCGATCTCCTCCTGCGTCACCTGCAGGGCATCGATCTTTGCACCGTCAAATTTCAGCGCGTAATCCTTCAGGGCTTCATCGCCCCGGGCGCGCACATCGGCAATGATGCCGTCCACCACATCCTCCACGTTCTTTTCCGCGCGGATATCGCGGTTCAGAATTTCTTCGGGCCTGAGCTCGTCAAAGTTATACAGCTTGATCATTTTGCTTCCTCCTTGTTCTGCAGTTCTGCCCGCAGCTTTTCCAGCATAGTGTCCATTTCGGCGTGCTTGAACTGGTAGCTGGCCTTGTTGGCAATGAACCGGGCCGAGATGGGCATGAACTCGGTGACCACCTTCAGGCCGTTCTCCCGCAGGGTGGTGCCGGTCTCCACGATATCCACGATGACGTCCGAAAGGCCCAGAATGGGGGCCAGCTCAATGGAGCCGTTCAGCTTGATGATATCGATGTCCCGCCCCATGGATGCGTAATAGCTCTTTGCGATGCTGACGAATTTGGTGGCCACCCGCACCGGGCGGCTGGGGTCGTCTTGGTAATCGGCCGGGGCGGCAACGCACATGCGGCATTTGCCAAGGCCGGTGTCCAGCAGCTCGTACACATCGGCAGAAGCCTCTGTGAGGATGTCCTTGCCCACGATGCCCACATCGGCGGCACCGTGCTCCACATAGATGGCAACGTCGCTGGGCTTGACGAGGAAGTAGCGGATGCCGGCCTCCGGGTTTTCCACCACCAGCTTGCGGGTGGCGTTGTAGTCCTCCGGGCAGCCGTAGCCGATGCCCGCCAGCAGATGATACACCTTATCGCCCAGACGGCCCTTGGGCAGGGCCACGTTCAGCATCACCCTGTCGGTGCTGTTCTTCTGCACCGGCGGCAGCGGGGCGCTCAGGCGGTCCAGCTCGTCCAGATAGACCGCAAAGCCGATGGCCCCGGCCCCGGGGGTGAACTTCTGCATCAGCAGGTCGTAGCGGCCGCCCTTGAGCAGGGGGCGGGGCAGGGCTTTCAGATAGCCCTGAAACACAAGGCCGTTGTAGTATTCCATCTCACCGGCCAGCGTCATGTCCAGCCGGATAACGCCGCCCGCCTTTTCCAGCGGCACAGCCAGCGCTTCCAGCTCGGCCACAGCCGCGCGCATGGCGTCATTGCGGCACAGGGCAGCGGCCTTTGCAAGGGTATCGGCATAGCTGCCGCAGAGGCTCAGCACACTGCACAGGATGTCAGCGGCGGCATCGGCAAGACCGGCAGCTCCGGCGGCGGCCCGCAGCTCGTGGGCGTTTTTCTCCCGCAGCTTTTCCAGCAGCTTTGCGCGGGCGGCATCCGGCACGCCCAGCGCATCGAACAGGCCGAACAGGTAGCCCATGTGGCTCACTTCCAGCACCCAATCGGCCCCCAGCGCATCCAGCGACCGCGCCGCCAGACACACCGCCTGCTGCACCTGTGCTTCGCCCACCGCGCCCAGCATCTCAAGGCCCATCTGGCTGATCTCTTTAAAGGTGTGGCTCTCTGCGGAAGGGCGGTAGACATTCTCGTGATAGTAGTAGCGCAGGGTCTCGCCGGGGGCGGGCTGCGCCGTCTTGGCAATGGAGAGGGTCACGTCCGGCTTGAGGGCCAGCAGACGGCCATCCAGGTCGGTAAAGGTGATGACCTGCTCGGACGAGAGGAAGCTGCGGTTGGCCTGATACAGGCCGTACTCCTCAAAGCGGCCCATGTGGTACTTGCGGCAGCCCGCCGCTTCGTACAAGGCGCGCAGCGCAAAGGAGGCGCGCTCCTTGGGCTGCAGGTTTGCAAGGCTGAATTCCATCGTCGGTTCCCCCTGTTTCTTCCATCCATCGCCGGCGTTCTCCGGTACTTTTCGACTCCTCTATCTCATCCGCCGGGCCCCACTGCCCGGCGATCCTTTGCGCGGCACCTCCGCGCCTTTTCCATACGGAATTGGTTCTATTGTTATTTTACTTTATCAAGATAAAGTTGTAAAGTAGAAAAGTGCCAGTGTTTTCTGTTTTATGGCATGATTTTTCTGTGCGTTTGTACAGAGGGCAGAAAAAAAGGAGCCGCCGCACCGAATGCAGCAGCTCCTTTTCAGGCAGATTTCATCCCAGCAGGTCCAGCACACCGGCCTTCGGGCGGGCACCCACGGCCTGACGCACCAGCTTGCCCTGCTCAAACACCAGCAGGGTGGGGATGCTCATGACGCCGAACTCCCCGGCCAGCTCCGGCTGTTCGTCCACATTCACCTTGCCCACCTTCACATCGGTGCGCTCCTCGGCCACCTCGTCCACGATGGGACTGAGCATCCGGCAGGGGCCGCACCAGCTGGCCCAGAAGTCCAGCAGGACGGGCTTTGTGCTCTGCAGCACCTCCTGCTCAAAATTTTCCTTCGTGATCGTAACAACTGCCATATTTCTACCTCCTGAAAGGGTTCGTTCGTGGTTGTTCTTATGGCATCAGTATACCCCAAATGCCGGGGCTTTTCCGTAACCGGGTCACATTGGGGCGCAAAAAAGCCCGGAGCAGGAAGAAAGAATACTGCTCCGGGCGGGGAATGGTTATGTTATTGTGCTGTCAGGCTCAGACTTCCTGCATGGCGTTCTTGCCGGCAACGTAGCCGTAGTACATGGCCATGGAGTGGCTGACGCCCTTCAGGCCGATGGGGTACTCGGTGGCAAAGCGGTTGCCCTGCACGTTGCCTGCCACATACAGGCCGGGGATCACATTGCGGTCGGCGTCGAAGGTGTGGCAGTTCTCGTCACTTTCCAGACCGCCGATGCAGACCAGCAGCAGGGCGGTGGTGAACTTGTCGGCGTAGAAGGGGCCGTTCTCCACAGCCCACATGCGGGATGCAGGCTTGTGGAAGTCCTCGTCGTAGCCGTCCTTGGCCAGCTGGTTGTAGCGCTGGATGGACTCCAGAGCGGTCTGCTGGGCAGCGGTGTCATCGGGGTAGATCTTTGCCACCAGCTCTTCCAGCGTGTCAGCCTTGACAGCGCGGCCATCGGCCACGGCTGCTTCCAGCTGATAGGGGCTCTTGTAGTTGCGGTAGGTGGTGTTGTTCTTGGGGCCCTCTGCCTCGCTGGCGTAGTCCTCGTAGTAGCAGGCACCGCCGTGGGCTGCGGGCATGTAGGGCAGCTGCTGGGGCCAGTTGGAGTCGAAGATCTGCCAGCTCTCGCGGTTCTTCTGCAGCTCGATCTGGTTTTCCAGCTGCTGGCCGGGCAGGTCCTCGTTCATGAAGCGCTTGCCGTTCAGATCCAGATTCAGGAAGCCTGCGTTGCCCATGACGCCCACACCGGACAGGTCGGCACCGCCGCCCATATGGTGGATCATGGGTGCGTGGCTCTGCTGCACCTGAGCGCCTGCCCACATGCCCAGCTGGATGCCGTCGCCCTGATTGGTGAAGCTGCCCTCCACGTCCACGTTGGTGAACAGGCACTGGATGTTGTTCTCAATGACCTCGGGGCAGAAATGCTGCAGCATCTTGGTGTTCTGGGAGTAATCGCCGGTGGACAGGATGACGCCCTTGGCGGCGTTGCACTTGATGTACTCGCCGGTGGCAGCATCGCGGGCATACAGGCCCACGCAGCGGCCGTCCTCCATGATGAGCTTTTCCACAAAGCAGCCGTAGAAGGTGTCCACGTTGCCGGTGTCAACGGCCTTCTGCATGTTGGCATTGACGGTGACGGACTGGTTGGGCAGGAACTCCACAGAGGTGGGGTAGCAGGGGAAGCGCTCCTGCTTCCAGTCGTAGTTCTCGGGCAGCGGGTAGAAAATGGGGATCAGGAAGTTGTTTGCATTCTCGTCAGGGATGGCGCTGCGGGTGGTCTCGGCGTAGTACAGATCCGGGTTTGCTTCCACCCACCAGTCAAAGGCATCGCCGATGTTGTGGGCCCACTTGCTCATAATGGAGCGCTTGCAGCGGTAGGTGCTCTCCACCATGTGAGAATCCACGATCTCGTCGATCTGCTCACGGGTCCAGGTGTTGCGGCCCCACTTGGCCTGCACATTGCCGTTGATGACGGCATACTCGCCGCTGCGGCACTGGGGACCGTCAGCCTTTTCAAAGGCTGCCACCTTGCCGCCGTCCTCGGCGATGCTGCGCACGGCTGCCACACCGGCAACGCCGCAGCCCACCACGGCCACATCCACGTCCACCGTCTTGGTGACCTTGCTCTCGTCGATCTCCGGCTCGGTGCCCAGCCAGTCGTTCTCCGAAGCGGCAGCGGAGCTGTCTGCGCCGTCTGCCTTGACGCCCATGGCCTGCTCGATGCAGCTGGCAGCCGCCTTCTTGACGGCATTGGTGGTGACGGTAGCACCGGAGACGTTGTCGATCTCGGTGCCCTGTGCGGCCATGATGGCCTCCTGCAGGGTGGGTGCGGCCACGCCGCCGATGCTCTCGGTCTCGTTGGAAGCATCGATGACCACCTCGGTGATGGCGGTCTCGCTGAAGGTCATGGTCACCTTCACCTCACCGATGCCGGTGGCCGTGCCGGTGTAGGTACCGGCGGTGTAGATGGCATCACCGGAAGCGGCGGTGCTGGAAGAAGCTGCGGAGTTGCAGGCAGCCAGTGCACCGGCGGTGACGCCGCTCATGGCGGCAGCGGCGGCGACCTTCAAAAAGCCTTTGCGGGAGATCTTTTCCATTGGGAGTTCCTCTTTCTTCTCATCAATTTCTCTTCGTCTCTGCGGGAGTTTTTCCGCGCTGCACTTAGTATAAAATATAACGAAGTAAAAGGGAAACAAAAAAATTTTGCCACCCTGATAAAAAGTGTTTATAACCGTCTCCCGCCATGCTATACTGAGAGCAGACGGAGCGTTCCCTGCACAGAAAGGAGCTTTTTCGGATGAACGACCACCAGCTGCTGTGTTTTCTCACTGTGAGCCGGACCCTGAATTTTACCACAGCCGCCCGGGAGCTGTACTGCACCCAGCCCGCCCTCAGCTACCAGATCCGCAGTCTGGAAAAGGAGCTGGATCTGGCCCTGTTTGAGCGCAGCACCACCCGCGTGGCGCTGACCGAAGCGGGCCGGGCCTTTGTGCCGCAGGCGGAGGGGATCTATCGCAGCATCCTGAACGCCCGCACCGCACTGAAGGGCTTTGCCCGGCGGCACACACTGACCTTGCGCCTGCCGCCGGTGTTGCTGCAGCGGGACCCCATTTATCCCATCCTGATGGCACGGCTGCACGCCGCGCTGCCGGGGTATGAGTTTGCGGTGGACACTCGGCCCGTGTCACGCAACCCCCACGAAATGCTCTGCAGCGAGGCAGACGCAGCCCTCTATCTGCCCTTTGGGCCGCTGCAGCCGGAGATCGAGCGCACCCCCATCCTGCACAACACCTTTTACCTGATCGTATCGCCGGAGCACCCGCTCACAGGGCGCAGCACTCTGGCGCTGGCCGATCTTGCCGGGCAGCAGCTGTTTTATGAGCCGCTGTATCAGGAAATGGTGGATCTTGCCGTTGTTCAGCCCGGCCTGCCGTTTTCCGCACCAAGCTGGCACATGGTGGAAAACTACGAGTGTGTTTACAACGATCTGCTTGCCGGGCGCGGCATGTTTTTGTGCCCGATGAAATACCCGGCCTTTCCGGCGGCGTGGTACCTGCCGCTGCAGCTGCCGTTGCCGGACACCTGTCTGCTGACCCTGCGGGACGACCCGCGTCCCGAGATCCAACAGTTGCGGGAGGTATTCACCGCTGTATACGCCAGCCGCGCAAAGCTGCTGGGCGAAGAATGAACGCAAAAAGGGCTGCTGCACATCCTTTTGAACGAACGTGCAGCAGCCCTTCAGCTCTTATAATATTCCGGACAGTTTTATTTGCCCAGCATTTCGTGGGCAGTCTTGCAGATGGTGGCAGCATCCAGACCGTAGAACTTCAGCAGGTCCAATGCCGGGCCGGAGCAGCCGAACACGTCCTGCACGCCCACGCGGCGCACCGGAGTGGGCAGCTTTTCGCTCAGCACGGCGCAGACGGCCTCGCCCAGACCGCCGATGATGTTGTGCTCTTCGGCGGTAATGACCATGCCGCACTCGCGGGCAGCCTTGAGGACGATCTCCTCGTCCAGAGGCTTGATGGTGTGGATGTTGATGACCCGGGCGTGGATGCCCTCAGCGGCCAGCTGCTCCGCAGCCATGCGGGCTTCGTTGACCATCAGGCCGGTGGCGATGATGGCAATGTCGCTGCCCTCGGTGATCTGCTCGCCCTTGCCGATCTCAAAGTGATAGTTTTCGGCATCGTGGAACACCGGAACGGCCAGACGGCCAAAGCGCAGGTAGACGGGGCCTTCCATTTCATAGGCGGCACGCACAGCGGCGCGGGCCTCCACATCGTCCGCCGGGCAGATGACGGTCATGCCGGGGATGCTGCGCATGAGGGCAAAGTCCTCGCAGCACTGATGGGAAGCACCGTCCTCGCCCACCGAGATACCGCCGTGGGTGGCACCGATCTTCACGTTCAGGTGGGGGTAGCCGATGGAGTTGCGCACCTGCTCGAAGGCGCGGCCGGCGGCGAACATGGCAAAGCTGGAAACAAAGGGCACGTAGCCCATGGTGGACAGGCCTGCGGCCACGCCCATCATGTTGCCCTCGGCAATGCCGCAGTCAAAGTGGCGGTCCGGGTAAGCCTTGCGGAACATGCCGGTCTTGGTGGCAGCGGCAAGGTCTGCGTCCAGCACCACCAGATCCTCGTGGCCCTCTGCGGCCAGCTCCTTCAGGGTGTTGCCGTAGCTTTCACGGGTAGCGATCTTCTTCACATCTGCCATCTTAGTTTTCCTCCTGCTCCAGCGCGGCGTATGCGGCGTTCAGTTCCTCAATTGCGATCTTGTACTCGTCATCGTTGGGGCCCTTGCCGTGCCAGTCCACAGAGTTGGTCATATAGGAAACGCCCTTGCCCTTTGTGGTGTCCATAATGATGCAGGTGGGCTTTACAGTCTCTGCATGGAACGCCTGCATGGCGGCTTCGATCTGGTCGTAGTCGTGGCCGTCGATGGTGACGACATTGAAGTTGAATGCCTTCAGCTTCTCTTCCAGCGGGGCGCTGTTCATCACGGTCTCGGTGGTGCCGTCAATCTGCAGATGGTTGCGGTCCAGCACAACGCACAGGTTGGAAAGGCCGTAGTGTGCGGCAAACATAAAGGCTTCCCAGCACTCGCCCTCTTCCACCTCGCCGTCGCCCACGATGGTGTAGACGTTGATGGGCTTGCCGGCGTGCTTGGCGCCCAGTGCCATGCCGCAGGCGGCAGAGATGCCCTGACCCAGACTGCCGGTGGACATATCCACACCCGGGGTCTCGTTCATGTTGGGGTGGCCCTGCAGATAGCTGCCGATCTTACGCAGGGTCTTGAGGTCTTCCACCGGGAAATAGCCGCGCTCTGCCAGCGCTGCATACAGTGCCGGTGCAGCATGGCCCTTGGACAGCACAAGACGGTCGCGGTCGGCCATCTTGGGGTCCTTCGGGTCAATGTTCATTTCCACAAAATAGAGGTAGCTCAGCAGCTCGGCGATATCCAGACTGCCGCCCGGATGGCCGCACTTTGCGCTGTGCGTGCCCTCGATCACGCCCATGCGGATGTGGCAGGCGTGCTTGGCCAGAGTAAGTTTTTCTGCATTTGTCATGATGGTCCTCCCGTATGAACCTCAGATTTGCACATGTTCAAAAAAGCCTTTCGTCAGCGCCGGTGCAGTCCTGCTGCCCGCAGCGCGCTCTTTTTCAATTTTATATTAGCTATTCTATGCAAAAAGGTCAAGCTTCTTCATGCAAAATGTACATACGCGGGGAAATATTCATGGAAATTTGCCGCTTTTTGGTTAAATTGCAGGCTTTTTGCCGTATCTTGACAAAGCCAGAGGCATCTGCTATATTTTTCACAGGTTCCGGCAGGAAGCCGGATGCGCAGGCCGAAGCCTGTTTTCTCCATTTGTGCGGAGCATCTGCTCCATCTGCGCGCTGCGCATGTGCGCGGCGCGGCGGGCCGGTCCAGGCCCTGCCATCTTAATTTTTACAGACGCCACGAAGGGGTCTGCCTTTGGCTTGCAAGCCGGGCAGGCCCCTTTTTTATCTGGCAAAAGGAGGAAGCTTTTTTATGAAAACCAACCCCCGTTCCACTACCCGCAGCCTTGTGCTGGCTGCACTGTTCCTTGCACTGGCCTTTGTGCTGCCCATGATCACCGGCCACGTGCCGCAGGTGGGCAACATGCTGTGCCCGATGCACTTTCCCATTCTGCTGTGCGGCTTTGTGCTGGGCGGCCCATGGGGCCTTGCCGTGGGCTTTATCGCTCCGCTGGTGCGGTCGGTGCTGTTCGGCATGCCGCCCATGTTCCCCATCGCCATCTCCATGGCCTTTGAGCTGGCCGCTTACGGCCTTGTGTCCGGCGTGCTCTGGCGCAAGGTGAAGCACACCGTTCCCATGATGTACGCTTCTCTCGTCACCGCCATGGTGGCGGGACGTCTGGTGTGGGGTGCCGTCCGCTTTGTGCTGGCAGGTCTCACCGGCTCGTCCTTCCCGTTCAGCGCGTTTTTGTCCGGCGCGCTGCTCACCGCCGTGCCGGGCATTGTGGCACAGCTGGTGCTCATCCCGCTGATTTTGGTGGCTTTGCAGAAGGCAAAGGTCATGGATTGAGTTCCCGACACGCAAAAAGGGCTGTTGCCAAGAACTCCCTCAGTCACGGCTTCGCCGCGCCAGCTCCCTCACGGAGGGAGCCTGACATGACGGTAAGCTGTGAAGCCTCCCTCATTGAGGGAGGTGGCATCGCGTAAGCGATGTCGGAAGGAGTTTGGCAACAGCCCTTTTCTATATTTTTAAATTTTTCAGTTCTTCTTACCGGTCAGGAACTCCGGCAGCGGCTTGCCATGCTTGCGCCACTGATGGTACTCTGCCGTAGCAGCGAACTCCACGTCACCGGCAGAGTTCAGGGCAGTCTCCACAGAGTCCTGCACCACGCCGATGATGAAGCCAACGCCTACCATCTGCATGGCGACATCGTTGGAAATGCCGAACAGGGAGCAGGCCATGGGGATCAGCAGCAGGGAACCGCCGGCCACGCCGGAAGCACCGCAGGCACCCAGAGCGCTCATGGCGCTCAGCACGATGGCTGCAGGCAGAGACACCTGAATGCCCAGCGTGTTGGCAGCGGCCAGCGTCATGATGGTGATGGTAATGGCGGCACCGTCCATGTTGATGGTAGCGCCCAGCGGGATAGAGACGGAGTACATGTCCTTGTCCAGACCCAGCTTTTCGCACAGGGCCATGTTCACGGGGATGTTGGCGGCGGAGCTGCGGGTGAAGAAGGCGGTCAGACCGGACTCACGCAGGCAGCGGAACACCAGCGGATAGGGGTTGCAGCCCAGATAGATAAACATGATGAAGGGGGAGACGATGAGGGCCATGAACAGCATGGTGCCCACCAGCAGGGCCAGCAGCTTGCCGTACTGGGTAAAGATGGCAAGGCCGTTGCCGGAAACGTTGGTGTAGACCAGACCCATGATGCCGAAGGGAGCCAGATTGATGATCCAGCGCACGATCTGGGAGACCGCATCGGCGGTGTTTGCCATAAAGGTCTTGGTGGTGTCAGAGCCGATCTTCTTCATGGCCACGCCGAACATGCAGGCCCAGAACAGGATGCCGATGTAGTTGCCGCTCATGATGGCACTGACGGGGTTTGCCACAAAATTGGTGAGCAGGGTGCCCATGACTTCGCCCAGACCCTGCGGCACCACGTCCGACTGGGCAGCGTCTGCCAGCACGACCGTGACCGGGAACATAAAGCTGGTCACCACTGCGATGGCCGCAGCCAGAAAGGTGGTGAGCATGTACAGCCAAATGACCGTGCCGAAGCGGCGGTCCAGCTTGGAAGAGCCCTGTGCCAGAGCACTTGCCACAATCACGAACACCAGCACCGGGGCGATGCCCTTCAGTGCGCCAACGAACAGGCTGCCCAGTTCACCCACCCAGCCTGCACCGGGGGCCACCAGAGCCAGCACCGCACCAATGATCAGACCGATCAGGATGCGAACGATCAGGCTGATGCCGTTGTAGCGGGCAACTGCCTTGTTCAACGTTTTCATATAGACACTCCTCTTTCCTATTGTACGCCATTGGCGCACAGTTTCCTGTCTCTTACACGAGGACGGGTGTTATTATAGCACACACGGCAGAGAAATGAAAGCATTTTCAGACATTTTTCGTTCACAAATTTGCATTCAGGTCGGTGCCCATGGTTTTTTTCCGCTGATCTGTATTTGTAGCAAGGACAGGTTTGGCCGTTCGCGGCTTTGTTCTCTCCGTCACCGTCGAGCGGCGCAGGGCGGAGCGGGCGGGGGCAAACAAAAAAGCCTGCGTGCGCAGTCCTGCATGGCAGGCTCTGCATCCGCAGACCGGGGCTCTTTGGGGGTGTATTCTGTTTTCAGCGCAGCGGCTGGGTGGGCGCAAGCTTCTGGTAGGCAAAGCGGGGCGAGCCATCCCGCACATGGATGACGCCGCAGCGGGTAAAGCCGTTCTTTTCCAGCAGATGCTGCATGATCTTGTTATCGGCGTGGGTGTCCGCACGCAGGCTCTGGCAGTGCTCCAGACTCCAGTCCAGCACGGCCTTGCCCACGCCCTTCTGTTTACCGGCCGATGCCAGACGGTGCACCGTGCCATAGGGCAGGGTATCGTCCAGCCACTGACCGTCCTCAATGACGGCGTAGGTGGGGTCCGCCCCCAGAATAAAGGCAAACACGGCTTCGATCTGGCCGTTGACCACATAGAGGAACAACCGGTTCGAGTCGATATCCTCCTCCAGCAATTCCTGCGGCGGGAAATCATCCCCCCACTGGGTCGGGTTGCCCGATGCCTTCATGACTGCACGTGCATGGGCATAGATCTTCAGGATCTGGGGCAGATCCCCTCTCACTGCTCCACGAAACATTCATTCCACCTCTTTCGACAGCGCCGCACCGATGCGGCTAGAATGGTTCTATTGTACTCCATTTTTCCATAAAAATCCAGTTTTTTGCATCGATCTGCCATAAAACGTTCCGAAACAACAAAACAGGGCACGGCGTCTGCTGTGCCCTGTTTTGTCTGGTCAGGCTGTGGTTCATGCACTGGTGCGGGTATGGCCCGTGCGCACCAGCCGGTATTCCCGGGGGCTGAGGCCGTAGCGCTCGTGGAACAGGCGGTAGAAATAGCTGGTGTTCTCGTAGCCCACCAGAGAAATGATCTGCTGGATGTTCATGTCGCTGCGGCGCAGCAGGCGGGCAGCGGTCTCCATACGGTGCTTTTGCAGCAATTCCTTATAGGTGCGGCCGGTCTCGGCACGCACGCACTCGCTGACGTATGCCAGCGAAACGCCATACTCCCGCGCCACGTTGGAAAGACTGGCTTCCCGGTAGTTCTGGGTGATCTCTTTCAGTGCCGCCTGCACCAGCGCTTCGCGGCTGACCGTTCCGGCCCTGACTTCCGGCAGGATAAGATTCGTCTGTGTCATCTGCGTTTCCTCCGTAAAGGGTGCGGCGGGCGGGGACTGGGGGATGTCGGACGCCCGCCGCACAGGGAATGGCGGCTCCTGCCGCCCTACACCTCAGATACGAACCGACGCACCGGAATATTGCAGAAAGCTAAAAAATTTTTAGTCAATTTTCGTCCTGCAGAAAAAGGCCGCCTCTGCACAGGGCAGAAACGGCCTTTTTCAGGAGAAATAAAGAAAACACGAACCCTCAAAAATGAGGAAGGGAAATGCTCAGAACATACTCTCGTCCTTATAGCGGCCGGTGCGCGCGAACTGCACCCACTCGGCCACATTCACGGCATGGTCGCCGATGCGCTCCAGATACTTGATGACCATCAGCAGATCCAGCGCTGCATCCACCTTGCCGGGGTCTTCGGCGATCTCCTGCGCCAGCTGATGCTTGATGGCGTTGAAATCGTAGTCCACCGCGTCGTCTGCGGCAATGACCTTGCGCGCCGCCAGCTCGTCTTCGGCCATCAGGGCGGCAAGGGCATCCAGGATCATCTGGTGAGCCTTTTTGCCCATGGCAATAGCCTGACTTACCGCCGGGTCGCCCTCTTTGCGGACGGTGACAAGGTGGGGGATGATCTCGGCGATGTCGGCGGCATGGTCGCCGATGCGCTCAATGTCCGTGACCACCTTCATGGCCGTGGAGATGCGGCGCAGATCGCCCGCCACCGGCTGCTGACGCAGCAGCAGGGTCATGCAGCGGTGCTCGATATCCCGCTCCATGTTGTTGATGCGGGCGTCCCCCTTCACGATGGCCGCAGCTGCATCGGCGTCAGCAACACAGAGCGCTTCCAGAGCGTTCTCCACAGCATCGGCAGAGTTGCGGCCCATTTCGGTCAACGATTTTTTCAGCGATTCCAGATCGGTGTCGTACTGTTTACGGATACTCATAGCTGTTTCCTCCTTTAACCGAACCGACCGGAAATGTAATCCTCGGTGCGTTTGTCCTGCGGTGCGCTGAAGATCTGCGCCGTGGGGCCCACTTCCACCAGCTCGCCCAGCAGGAAAAAGGCGGTGCGGTCGCTGATACGGGCCGCCTGCTGCATGTTGTGGGTAACGATGACCACCGTGTAGTTCTTCTTCAGCTCACTCATCAGCTCCTCCACCTTCATGGTGGAACCGGGGTCCAGTGCGCTGGTGGGCTCGTCCATCAGCAGCACTTCGGGCTTCACCGCCAGTGCACGGGCGATGCACAGACGCTGCTGCTGTCCGCCGGAAAGGCCCAGCGCGCTCTTTTTCAGGCGGTCCTTCACCTCGTCCCACAGGGCCGCGCCCCGCAGCGAGCTTTCCACCAGCTCGTCCAGCTCAGCCTTATTGCGCACACCGTGCAGCTTGGGGCCGTAGGTGATATTGTCGTAAATGCTCATGGGGAAGGGATTGGCCTTCTGGAACACCATGCCCACCCGGCGGCGCAGGTCGGTAAGCTGCATTTCCCGGGCAAAGATGTCCTCGCCCTTCAGCCGCACATCGCCCTCAATGCGCACATTCGGCACAAGGTCGTTCATGCGGTTGAGGGTTTTCAGAAAGGTGGATTTACCGCAGCCGGAAGGGCCGATGAGAGCGGTGATCTCCCGCTCGCCCACGTCCAGCGAAATGCCTTTCAGCGCCTTGAAGTCGCCGTACCAGAGGTTCAGGTCTTTTGCCGATATCACCGGCACATTCGTGTTTTCCATAGAGTACCTCTTATTTTATAGGATGATCGCATTTTTTCAGCATCCTCGCCCTCTCCGTCATTGCTTGCGCAATGCCACCTCTCCCAAAGTGAGAGGCCTTGGCAGTCCATGCGAAGCTTTCGGTTTCGCCAGAGGCTCTCCCTTTGGGAGAGCTG
>CEAE01005430.1_pt1 | contig 46746 bp, 38 predicted proteins | sample 554951 | NCBI WGS metagenome assembly CEAE01 (sample SAMEA3182076, study PRJEB8094) | gut metagenome | biome: human; feature: gut; material: Stool; isolation source: human stools | place: Canada | collected 2012-03-28
GCGGGAGGGGCAAGCCCCTCCCCTACGGGACGGTGGGGGGACATTCCCCGGCGGAGAACAGGCAGGCGGCCACATAGGACCGCCGTCCCGATGAAGAGAAGAGAAAGAGAGTTGGTGACCCCATGGCAGAGATGACCCCCATGATGAAGCAATATCTGGAGATGAAGGAGCGCAACCCGGACTCCATCCTGTTTTTCCGGCTGGGCGACTTTTATGAGATGTTCAACGAGGACGCCCGGCTGGTGTCCAAGGAGCTGGACCTCACCCTCACCACCCGGGACCGGAACAAGCCTCCGGAGGAGCGCACTCCCATGTGCGGGGTCCCCTACCACTCCTGTGACAGCTACATCGCCCGGCTCATCGCCAAGGGGTACAAGGTGGCCATCTGCGAGCAGACAGAGGACCCGGCCACGGCCAAGGGGCTGGTGGACCGGGACATCATCCGGGTCATCACTCCAGGCACCGTCATCGCCTCTTCCATGCTGGAGGAGGGGCGGAACAACTTCCTCTGCGCCGTCTACGCCGACTCCACGGCCCTGGGCCTGTGCCTGTGCGACATCTCCACCGGAGAGGTGTTCGCCACCTCCTTCCCCAGCGGAGAGGAGGCCCTGCCCCATCTGGAGAACGAGCTGGGCCGCTTCCACCCCGCCGAGGCGTTGCTGTCCGACGGGGCTTGGAACCTGGAGGGGCTGACCGGCTTCCTCCGGGAGAAGCTGGGCTGCCTGTGTGAGAACGGGGGCGAGGGCCGCTTCCGCTATGATGTGTCCCGGACCCAGGTGGAGGGCCAGTTCCGGGCGGGGCTGGACTCCCTGCCGGAGGGGGACCGGGCGGCGGTGCAGGCCACCGGCGGTCTGCTGTCCTATCTCTATGAGACCCAAAAGACCGACCTGTCCCACATCGCGGTCTTTACCTACTACACTGCGGGCCAGTTCATGGAGCTGGACCTCACCGCCCGGCAGACCCTGGAGCTTACCGAGACCATGCGGGGCAAGGAGAAAAAGGGCTCTCTGCTCTGGGTGCTGGACAAGACCCGCACCGCCATGGGCCACCGGCTCATCCGGGGCTGGCTGGAGCGGCCCCTCCTCTCCCCCGTTCAGATCGCCCGGCGGCAGCAGGCGGTGAACGACCTGGTGGGGGACATCATCACCCGGGAGGAGCTGGCCCTGGAGCTGCGGGAGGTCACTGACCTGGAGCGGCTCATCGGCCGGGTGGTGTACGGCTCCGCAGGCGGCCGGGACCTGGCCGCCCTGGGGAGCGGCCTGGGCCGCCTGCCCCGGCTGCGGGAGCTGCTGGAGGGCTGCCCCTCCGCCCTGCTCCAGTCCCTGCGGGAGGAGCTGGACGACCTGCCCCAGCTGCGGGACCTGCTCCAGCGGGCCCTGGTGGACGAGCCCCCCTTCTCCGTCCGGGAGGGAAAGTTTATCCGGGAGGGGTACAGCGAGGAGGTGGACCGCCTCCGCAACGTCATCGACCACGGGGCGGAGCTGCTGGCCGACCTGGAGGGCCGCACCAAGGAGCAGACGGGCATCCGGAACATGAAGGTGGGCTATAACAAGGTCTTTGGCTATTACATCGAGGTGGCCAAGTCCCAGACGGACCTGGTCCCCCAGGACTGGGTGCGCAAGCAGACCACCGTCAACGCCGAGCGCTATATCTCCCAGGAGCTGAAGGAGCTGGAGCACACCATCCTCTCCGCCCAGGACAAGGTGGTAGCCCTGGAGTACCAGCTGTTCGTGGAGCTGCGAGAGGAGGTCTGCGCCCATGTGGCCCAGATCCAGGCCGCCGCGGCGGCGGTGGCCCAGGTGGATGTGCTCACCTCCTTTGCCGTGGTGGCGGCGGCCAACCAATACTGTATGCCTCTGGTGGACAGCTCCTCTGTCCTGAGCATCACGGAGGGGCGGCACCCGGTGGTGGAGAAGATGCTGAAAAACGCCGTGTTTGTCCCCAACGACACCCACATGGACGACGGGGACGACCTGTGCGCCATCATTACCGGCCCCAATATGGCGGGCAAGTCCACCTATATGCGCCAGGTGGCCCTCATCGTCCTCATGGCCCAGATGGGCTCCTTCGTCCCGGCCCGCTCCGCCCACATCGGGGTGGTGGACCGGGTGTTCACCCGCATCGGGGCCAGCGACGACCTGGCCGCCGGACAGTCCACCTTTATGGTGGAGATGAGCGAGGTGGCCCAGCTGCTGAAAAACGCCAGCCGCCGCTCCCTGCTCATCCTGGATGAGATCGGACGGGGGACCTCCACCTATGACGGCATGGCCATCGCCCGGGCGGTGCTGGAGCACTGCGCCGACCGCCGCCGCCTGGGGGCCAAGACCCTCTTTGCCACCCACTACCACGAGCTCACCGTCCTGGAGGGGCAGATCGCCGGGGTGAAAAACTATAATATCGCCGCCAAAAAGAAGAAGGGCGAGGTCATTTTTCTGCGGAAGATCGTCCGGGGAGGCGCGGACCAGAGCTATGGCATCGAGGTGGCCAAGCTGGCCGGCGTCCCTGACCGGGTGGTCCGCCGGGCCCGGGAGATCCTGGAGGAGCTGGAGAACGGCTCCGCCCCCGTAGGGGCCGATGTCCCCATCGGCCCGTCCTCTCATGACGAGCAAATTTCTCTGGGCGACCTGGGCGGCCAGACCGTGCTGAACAAGCTGCGCATGACCGATGTGAACATTCTCTCCCCCATCGAGGCCCTGAATCTGCTGGCCGAGCTGAAGCAGGATCTGAACGGGGGCTGAGGGACTGAGAAGAATTGTCCGCGGCAGACGGACAAGAGACTCGCTTTCACAGAGGGGTGAGACCATGACCCATCGCTATCTCGACCGCGTCTATTTGAGGGAGCCTGTCCCGGCGGGCAGCTATCTGGCCGCCCTGCCGTCGGTGCGGGCGTTGGGGGACCGGGAGCATCCCCTGAAGATCCCCGCCGACGTGACCTTCCTTGTGGGGGAGAACGGAACGGGCAAGTCCACCCTGCTGGAGGCGGTGGCGGTGGCCTGCGGCTTTAACGCCGAGGGCGGGACCCGGAATTTCAGCTTCTCCACCCGGGAGACCCACTCCCCCCTGTACCGGTATCTCACGGTGGGGCGGACGGCCTATCCCAGAGACGGCTTTTTCCTCCGGGCGGAGAGCTTTTACAACGTGGCCACCAACATCGACGAGATGGATGAGGAGCCGGGGCCGGGCGGACGGGTCATCGACAGCTACGGCGGGGTGTCCCTCCACCGCCAGTCCCACGGGGAGAGCTTCCTCTCCCTGGTGGAGCACCGCTTCGGCGGACAGGGGCTCTATCTGCTGGACGAGCCGGAGGCCGCCCTGTCCCCCTCCCGGCTGATGACCCTGCTGGTCCACATCCGCCATCTGGTGGGGCAGGACTCCCAGTTCCTCATCGCCACCCACTCCCCCATCCTGATGGCCTATCCCGGGGCCTGCATCTATCAGCTGTCAGAGGCGGGGATCGCCCGGGTGGACTACCGGGATACGGAGCACTACCGGCTGACCCGGCGGTTCCTGGAGGCCCCGGAGCGGATGATGGAGCTGCTGTTTCAAGAGTTGTAGGGGCGGCCCGCCGCCCCATGTCAGAAACCTGTGCAAGGAAGAGGTACACCATGCCAAACATCCAAGTTTTAGACCCCCATGTGGCCGACCTGATCGCCGCCGGAGAGGTGGTGGAGCGGCCCGCCTCCGTGGCCAAGGAGCTGATGGAGAACGCCATTGACGCCGGGGCGTCCAGCGTGACGGTGGAGATCGCCCACGGCGGCCTCACCTTCCTGCGGGTGACCGACGACGGGAAGGGGATCCCGTCGGACCAGCTCCGGACGGCCTTTCTCCGCCACGCCACCAGCAAGCTGCGCACCGAGTACGACCTGGAGGCCATCGGCACCCTGGGCTTCCGGGGGGAGGCCCTGGCGGCCATCGCCGCCGTCTCCCGGGTGGAGGTGATGAGCCGGACAGCGGACGCCCCGCTGGGGGCCTCCCTGGCCCTGGAGGGGGGCGAGCCCGGCCCGGTGGAGGAGGCGGGCTGCCCCCTGGGGACCACGATGGTGGTGCGTGACCTGTTTTACAATACCCCCGCCCGGCTGAAGTTTATGAAGAAGGACGCCGCTGAGGGGGCCGCCGTGTTCGCGGTGGTCCAGCGGGTCGCCCTGTCCCACCCGGAGGTGAGCGTGAAGTTCCTCCGGGACGGGAAGCAGGAGCTGCTCACCCCCGGGGACGGACAGCTGCAAAGCGCCGTATACGCCGTTCTGGGCCGGGAGCTGGCCCTGGGCTTCACCCGGGTGAAGGGCTCTGGGGAGGAGATGTCGGTCACCGGCTTTGTGTCCAAGCCCGCCTGCTGCCGGGCCAGCCGGAACTGGCAGTTCTTCTTTGTCAACGGCCGGCAGGTGAAGTCCCGGCTGATGCTGGCCGCCCTGGAGGAGGCCTACCAGAACCAGAAGATGGTGGGCCGCTTCCCCGCCTGTGTGCTCCACCTGGGGGTGAAGCTGAGCGCGGTGGATGTGAATGTCCACCCCGCCAAGACGGAGGTGAAGTTCGGCAGCGAGCGGGCGGTGTTCAGCGCCGTGTACCACGCGGTGCGCGCCGCCCTGGAGGGGGACCGCACCCGGCCCGCGGCGGTGCTGGAGCCCGCCCGGCCTGCCTCGGTACCCGCGCGCCCCCCCGCGCCTGCTCCGGCGGCGGAGCCCACCCGGACCGAGGCGTCCGCCCCCCTGCTGGCCGTCCATGACTCCGCCAGCCCGGTCCCGAAGCGGCCGGTTCGGAGCGATCCGCTCCTCCGGCCCCAGGCGCTGTCCCCCCAGCCTGTCCGCCCTGCCCCTGTCCCGCCGGAGCGGACAGGCTCCGTACCCCCCGTGAACAGGGAAACTACTTGTCGGAAGCAGGCGGGACCTGCCCTCACTCCTGTGGAAGAAAATGTGGATAATGTGGATAAGTCGGTGGACAATGTGGAAAACGTCCGCCAGATGGCGACAGATCCTGTCGAAAACAGGCCGGAGCCGCCCTGTCCCGCCCCTGAAGAGACGAAAAAAGCGCCGGAGATGCCCGGGGAGCCGGCTCCGGAGAGCCTGCTCCCCCAGGAGGAGCCCTGGCGGCTGGCAGGCGAGGTGCTGAACACCTACATCATCGTGGAGCAGGGGGACAAAGTGCTGTTCATCGACAAGCACGCCGCCCACGAGCGGATGAACTTCGACCGCATGAAGGCGGAGGGCTACGATCCCATGTCCCAGACGCTCCTGGCCCCGGCGGTGTGCCGCCTGTCCCCGGAGGAGCACGCCGCGCTGACCGCCCGGCTCCCCCTGCTGGAGGAGTTCGGCTTTGCCGCGGAGGACTTCGGCGGCGGGGCTCTCATCGTCCGCCGGGCCCCCTTTGACGTGGATCCGGGGGACATTGAGGCCACCCTCACCGAGATCGCCCGGAAGCTGCTGTCCACCGGCTCCGCCGACCCGGCGGCGGCCCGGGACGAGCTGCTCCACACCATGGCCTGCAAGGCGGCCATCAAGGGGGGCTGGCGCACCAGCCCCCAGGAACTGGAGCGGGTGGCCCGGGCGGTGATGTCCGACCAGGTCCGCTATTGCCCCCACGGCCGTCCCGTGGCCATCGAGCTGACCCGGGGACAGCTGGAAAAGCAGTTCAAGCGGGCCTGAGGCCCGGCAGGATACTTGCAATTTTACTTCGGAGGTGGTACGATGCCCCCAAAGATCCTGGTGATCGTCGGCCCCACAGCCTCGGGCAAGACCCGGCTGGCGGTGGAGCTGGCCCATGAGTGGAACGGAGAGGTGGTCTCCGCCGACTCCATGCAGGTCTACCGCCGCATGGACATCGGCACGGCCAAGCCCACAGCGGAGGAGATGGACGGGATCCCACACCACATGATCGACGTGGCCGACCCCGGGGAGGACTTCTCCGCCGCCCGGTATGTGGAGATGGCCTCGGCCTGTGTGGATGGGATCCTGGCCCGGGGCAGGCTGCCCATCGTGGCCGGGGGGACAGGGCTGTATATCGACTCCCTGCTCTCCGGGCGGACCTTCGCCGCCTTCTCCCCCGACAGCCCCCTGCGGGGGGAGCTGGAGGCTGAACTGGCCCGGCGAGGCGGGGCGGCCATGCTGGAGGAGCTGGCCCGGGTGGATCCGGAGACCGCCGCGCGCCTCCACCCCAACGACCACAAGCGCATCGTCCGGGCCCTGGAGGTGTTCCGCTCCACCGGCAGGACCATCTCCCAGCACGACCGGGAGACCCGTGCCCTCCCCCCCCGCTATGACGCACTCACCATCGGCCTGACCTTCCGGGAGCGGGCCGACCTGTGGGCCCGCATCGACCGGCGGGTGGACCAGATGGCCCGGGACGGCCTGGAGGCGGAGGTGCGGGGGCTGCTGTCCTCTGGGCTGCCCCGGACGTGCACCGCCATGCAGGCCATTGGCTATAAGGAATTTGTGGCCGCGGTGGATGGACAGATTTCCTGGAAGGAGGCGGAGGAACTGGTGAAGCTCCGCTCCCGGCAGTATGCCAAGCGGCAGCTGACCTGGTTCCGCCGCCGGGAGGGGACCCAGTGGATCACCTGGGAGAAAGAACCAGATTTTGGCACTGCCCGGCGGCGTTCGACGGAATTTATCCGGGAGGCTGGGTTAGGATAGAGGCACTTCAAGCGCGGCTCCGGCCGGGGCCCCGCCAGAGAAAAAAGGAGTGCTACATCATGCAGAAAACAAATAACCTCCAGGAGATCTTCCTCACCCAGGTCCGCCGGGACCGCCGCCCCGTGACCATGTTTTTGATGAACGGTTATCAGATGCGGGGCTATGTCACCGGCTTTGACGCCTTCACGGTGGTCCTCAGCAGCGACGGCAAGCAGATGGTCATTTACAAGCACGCCATCTCCACCATCGTGCCTGAGCGCCCCGTGGCGCTGTGCGAGCCCGGGGAGGTCTGAGACGTCCCCGCCCCGGGACATGCGGAGGGCGGCCCGGCCCGCCCTCCGCCCGGGGATCTATGAGCTCTGCCTCCGCCCGGCGGGGCCGGAGCTGATGGATCCCACGGATTTCAAGAGAAAGAGAGAACTGCCATGAAACAAGGGAAAGCCCTGATCACCTTTGTGATGGTCCTGCTGGCGGCCGCCCTGACGTGCTATTTGGGCTATTATGTGTGGGATACCTTTCAGGAGCCCTTTACCACCACCTACGCCTATGAGTATGAGCTCAACGACAGCGTGGAGGCCGAGGGCCTCATCGTCCGCCGGGAGCAGGTGCTCCCCGGCGCTCAGGGGATCCTGGATGTGACCCGGGGCGAGGGGGAGCAGGTGGGGCTGGGCCAGCAGATCGGTCTGGTCTATCGGGATGACCAGGCCCAGCAGGCCCAGGGGCAGCAGGAGGCCCTGCGGATGGAGCTGGTCCAGCTCCGGTACGCCATCGGCCAGGGCGGAGACGCCGCCTCAGCGGCCAGAGTGGATGAGGAGATCCTCCAGGCCCTGGTGGCGCTGCGCAGCTCCGCCGCCCTGAACGATTACAGCAGCCTGGAGGACCAGGTGCTGGAGGTGAAGAGCAGTGTGCTGCGCCGGGAGTACGCCTATGGCGCGGATCTGAGCGCGGTAGACCTGGCCGCCCGCCTCACCGAGATGACCGCCCAGTATGAGGCGCTGCGGGCCCAGAACTATGACGCCGTCACCCGGATCACCGCCCCGGTGTCCGGGACCTTCTCCGCCCTGGTGGACGGGTATGAGACCCTGATCGATCCGGATACCGCCCTCCAGCTGACCCCGGAGGGGTTGTCCGGCCTGATGAAGCAGCCCCCGGAGGCCGACCGCACCGCGGCGGGGAAGCTCATCACCTCCAACCAGTGGCAGTTTGCCGCCCTGGTCACCCAGGAGGAGGGGGAGCGGCTGGCGCGGGAGAGCGGCGTGACCCTCCGCTTTGCCAGCGACTTTACCCAGGACATCCCCATGGAGGTGGTCCGGGTGGGAGAGCCGGAAAACGGACAGGCGGTGGTGGTGCTGTCCACCGACCACTGCCTGGAGCAGACCACCCTGCTGCGCCGCCAGACGGCGGAGCTGATCTTTGACAGCCGGAGCGGCCTGCGGGTGCCGAAGGGGGCGGTGCGCATGATCGACGGGACGCGGACCGATGAGGAGACCGGCGAGACCACCCAGTACAGCACCCTGGGCGTCTATGTGGTGACGGCGGGCCGGGCGGAGTTCAAGCCGGTGGAGATCCTGGCCGAGGGGGACGAGTTCTATGTGGTCCGTTCGGTGAACCAGGACCGGAAGGCGCTGCGGGCCGGGGACGAGGTGGTCATCCGGGGCACCGGCCTGTACGATGGAAAGCTGCTGGAGTTCTGACGGGCGCGGCCTGCCGGAGGAACAGCCAGAGACAGAAATACAGAAAGAGGGAGCGGAAATGTCTATTCAGGAGCACGTCAATACAGTCAAAGAGACCATCGCCGCCGCCGCCCGGGCGGCGGGGCGGGACCCGGGGGAGATCACCCTGTGCGCCGCCACCAAGGTGCAGACGGACGATACCATCCGTCAGGCCATCGCCGCGGGGATTGCGGTGTGCGGCGAGAACCGGGTCCAGGAGCTCACCGCTCACCTGGCCGCCGGCGCCTATGCCGGGGCCCAGGTCCATTTCATCGGCCACCTCCAGACCAACAAGGTCAAGCAGGTAGTGGGAAAGGCGGCGCTGATCCACTCGGTGGACTCCCAGCGGCTGCTTCAGGCCATCGACAGCCAGGCGGGCAAGCTGGGCCTGGTGCAGGACATCCTGCTGGAGGTCAACATCGCCGGGGAGGAGAGCAAGGGGGGCTGCACCCCGCAGGAGGCGGAGGAGCTGGCCGCCCTGGCGGAGGGGATGGACCATGTGCGCCTGCGGGGGCTGATGGCCATCCCTCCGGTTTCTCCGGAGCCTGGGGCCAACCGCCCGTTTTTTGCGGCGATGCGTCAGCTTTTTGTTGACATAAAGGGAAAAATGGCCCATAATCAAGACGATATGGATTGCCTGTCCATGGGCATGAGCGGGGATTATGCCGACGCCATCGCCGAAGGCTCCACGCTGGTGCGGGTGGGGACCGCCCTGTTCGGGCCCCGGCCCCCCATGACAAAGCAATAAGGTCCGCGTATACTTCCTGAGAAAAGAGGGTTTCACTATGGGATTTTTGGACGAGTTTAAGCGGCTGGCCCACCCCTATGAGGATGAGGAAGAGGACAACTTCGAGGACGACTTTGACGCCTCCCCCCGTCCCATCGAGCGCCGGGAGCGGGAACGCGCCCCCCGGAGCGAACCGGCATACTCCAGCCCCGTGATGGACGAGCTGGAGGCCCGCCGGAGCAACAAGGTGGTCAATATCCGGGCTGCCACCCAGCTCCAGGTGGTGCTGGTCAAGCCGGAGCGCTTTGAGAACGCCAGCGAGATCGCCGACCACCTGCGGGAGAAGCGCACGGTGGTGCTGAACCTGGAGTCCACCAACAAGGAGATCGCCCGCCGCCTGCTGGACTTCCTGTCCGGCGTGGCCTATGCCAACGAGGGCAAGATCAAGAAGGTGGCCATCTCCACCTACATTATCACCCCCTATAACGTGGACATTCTGGGGGATCTGATCGACGAGCTGGAGAACAATGGGCTGTATTTTTAAGGGGAGGACCCCATGAAGAAAAAATACCTGGTCCCGGCCGCGGCTGCCGCGGCGGCGCTGGTCCTGCTGGCCGCCGCCCTCCTGTGGTACGGGCGGAGCCGGTCATTCCGGGCGGTGTTTCCACTGTCCGGCTCTGTGGAGGTGTCCTGCCGGGCCCAGTGGACGCCGGAGGAGGGACAGGGCTATGCCCGGGACCTGACCGGGGAACAGACCAGCCAGGTGCTGGGAGCCCTGAAGGAGCAGCAGCTCCGCCGCCGGTATGGGGACCTTCTGCCCTGGGGCGGGGAGGGGCCGGTGACCTCCTCCATGGGGGAGAGCCTGCTGCTCACCTTCCGGGACCGGAGCGGGGTGTCCTGTGAGCTGTTGTTTTTGGGGGACCGGATGTGGCTCCACGACCTGGAGCGGGACTGGGGGGCCAGCTATTCCCTCTCCGGCGGCCAGGTCTTCCAGGAGGAGTTGACCGGCGTTGTCTATGAGCTGGTGCACCCCAAGGCGGAGACCGTGGGGACGGTGTACGCGGATCTGGACGGGGACGGCTCTGACGAGACGGTGCGGCTGTGCGCGGAAGAGACGGTGGAGCCCGACGAGAGCGGGGTCCCTCTGGTCACCGATGAGGCGGCCCTGCGCCCCTACCGCCTGGAGACGGAGGTGGACGGCCGGGCGGCGGCCTGCGCCCTTGGGGATGCGGGAGAGCGGTACGAAGGAGTGGCGCGCCTGTTTGTCACCGCGGACCGGGCCGGTGCGCCGGTGATCGTGGCTGGGCTGTCCGAGGAGGGGGAGAGCGGAGAACTCGCGGTATACGCCCTCTCCTGGGACTCCGGGACCGGCTCCTTCGTCCGGCTAGAGGCGCCCAGGTACTCCATTCAGGGGCTTTTGGAGGGAACAACGGCCCATGTGGTGGTGCCGGAGACCGGAAACGCGGAGGACTTGGATCTGAACTGGTGGCTGTCCCGGCAGAACGCCCAGACTGCCCCGGAGGCAGGACAGCCCGGAGCCCCGGAGCAGGCCGGTGGGATCTGCGGCGTGGGACCGGCGGAACAGGGGATCCAAGTGATCCAGCCCCTGTGGAACAGGGACCAGGCAGAGAAAATGGGCTGGTTGGTGACCCAGGTGACCTGGAAGGACAGAGAGCCGGCGGTGGTCAGCCAATATTTTGACTGGCAGGCCGAAGCCGCGGAAGATGTGCTGCGCTGAGACCGGCGCTTTGATTAGGAGGTAATGAACGATGCTGACTCCCCAGGAGGTTTCCGAGCGCGCCTTTCCCAAGGCGTCCTTCGGCGGGTATAATATGACCCAGGTGGACGAGTTCCTGGACGTGCTGACCGAGGATTACAGCGCCCTGTACAGCGAGAATGCGGTGCTCAAAAGCAAAATGAAGGTGCTGGTGGAGAAGGTGGAGGAGTACCGCTCCACAGAGGAGGCTATGCGGAAGGCCCTGATGACCGCCCAGCGCATGGCGGATGACCTGGTGAAAGAGGCCGAGCAGAAGCGGGACCAGATCCTTCAGGAGGCTGCCGCGGAGGCACAGAAGAAGGTGGACTCCATCCGCCAGGAGGCGGAGGTGGAGCAGTTCCGCCTGGCCGCGGCCCAGAAGGAGACTGCGGGCTATGTGGCCAAGGTGAAGGCCCTCCACGCCCAGGCCCAGGCCTATCTGGATCAGCTGGACCAGCTGGTCCCCGCGGCCCCCGACCAGCAGGAGGAGAAGATGGAGGAGGCCGTCTCCGACATCGACGACAGCGTCCAGCGCTTGGTAGCCCAGGCCATGGCGGAGGCCGCTGCGGAGAACGAGAAGGTCCGCCAGGCTGGGGAGAGCCAGCCTGCCGAAGATCTGTCCGATACCGCCGAGTTTCCGGCACAGAAGGTTCAACCGGAGGAAAACGGGGACATGGAAAAGACCACCCGGATCGACTTTGGAGAGCTTCAGTTCGGTCGGGACTATGAGATCAAGTAGATCCATTTCGGTCCTGCCCTCAGAAATCGCCCGGCCGCGCCTATCGTGCGTGTCAGCGGCTTCCGCTTGTGTTTTTTCCTCAAATGTGTTATACTGAGGGCCCTGAGAGGGGCAGAATACGGCATACAGCCGGAGGGAGGTGCCTGACCTGGGAGAGGGTATCAAGATCGTGGCCAAAAACAGCAAGGCCTACCACGACTACTTCATTGAGGAAAAATATGAGGCCGGCATCGAACTGGCCGGTACCGAGGTCAAGTCCATCCGCCAGGGCCATGTGAATCTAAAGGACTCCTTCTGCCTCATTAAGGACGGAGAGATGTCTGTCATTGGAATGCACATCAGCCCCTATGAGAAAGGCAACATCTTTAACAAGGACCCTCTGCGGCAGCGCCGCCTGCTGATGCACAAACGGGAGATCCTGAAGCTTTTTGCCAGGATCAAGCAGGACGGCTACTCCCTGATCCCCCTGTCCATCTACTTCCGTGGGCCAAGAGTCAAGCTGGAGCTGGGCCTGGCCAAGGGCAAAAAGCTCTATGATAAGCGGGAATCTGCGGCCAAACGAGACGCCAAGCGGGAGATGGACCGAACGATGAAATCCAGAGGCCGGTACTGAGATGATCCGGCGGACGGCCCTTGGGCCGTCACAGAAAGGAGTGCTTTTTATGGCACAGAACCCCATTGTCACCATCGAGATGGAGGACGGCGGCGTCATCAAGGCGGAGCTCTATCCCCAGACGGCGCCCAACACGGTCAATAACTTTATCAGCCTGATCCAGAAGGGCTATTATGACGGCCTGATCTTCCACCGGGTGATCCCCGGCTTTATGATCCAGGGCGGCTGCCCCGATGGGACCGGCATGGGCGGTCCCGGCTACTCCATCAAGGGCGAGTTCACCCAGAACCGCTTCCGGAACGACCTGACCCATGACCGGGGCGTGCTGTCCATGGCCCGGACCATGGCTCCCGACTCCGCGGGCAGCCAGTTCTTTATCATGGTGGAGAAGGCCCCCCATCTGGACGGCCAGTATGCCTCCTTCGGCAAGGTCATCGAGGGCATGGAGGTGGCGGACGCCATTGTCTCCACAAAGCGGGACTGGAACGACAAGCCCCGCCAGCCCCAGCGGATGAAGAAGGTCAGCGTGGACACCTTCGGCGTGGACTATCCTGAGCCTGAGAAGGTCTGATTTTTCCCGAGTAAGCATCTTCCGTACCGGCGCGCAAGGGCGCGCCGGTACGGCTCCAGCTTTTGATTTTCCCCAACCTGAGCGCTTTTCTCCCAAACGGCGGCGGAGCCGCCGTTCCAAACCGAAGCCCAGCGCAGCGGGTTCGGTTTGGAGAGGAGGAGCAGCGAAATGAGCGAGCTTTCGGCTTTAGCCGGAAGCGAGGGATATGGAGCTTGCGACGACGAGGGGGCGTACCGGTTTCGACGGGGACACGGAAGTGGAAATAGCGGGCGGTGGCGCCTGGCCACCTTAAAACGGGCATTCTTTATAAATTAAAGAACAACGATAACTACGCTTACGCTGCCTGATTAACGGCGGCCGTCTGACCCGGAAGGACCACGAGCCGGGATCAGGCGTCGTTTAGTGGTGCACGTGCGCCGGCAAAGCTTTGAGCCGGCCATGAATCATGAAGCTTACCTGACCTCCAGGCGTGACGGCTTGCCTGGAGCGAGGGGAACAGGGCGGTCACGCCGCCCGGAATAACCGTCTGCGCCCGGAGAAGTTTCCATGGAAGGGTTTTCGGACGGGAGTTCGACTCTCCCCGCCTCCACCATAAAAATAACCACACCGAAGGGTGTGGTTATTTTTATGGATGCCTTAAGAAATTGAAACGCTCGGGCGAAGTCAATTCGCCCTGCGCAAGGTTTTTGCCTTGAAACTTCCTCACCGGATGAACCGGGGCACTCCCAAATCTCCATCCCGGGTACAGCGGTGCAGGACCACTACGAACCAGGCAAACACCACAAGGCCCTTGGCAATGCTGGAAATGCTGATGCTCCACCACACGCCATCCAGTCCCAGCACGGTGGCGCTGAGCAGGATGGCCATGGGGATGCGGGCAGCGTTGCCGATGACCCCGGCCAGTGTCGGAGGCATGGGCCGCCCTAGACCCTGGAAGGCACCGGAGGAGGTGATCTCCAGGCACATGAGGATCTGAGAATAGCCCATGATACGCAGATAGCTTACGCCGGTGCGGACCACCTCTTCCTTCTGGATGAACACCCGTACCAGAGGTGCGGGGAACACCACCAGCATAACGGTGGTAAAACAGCTCCATGCGACGATCATTCCCACGGCCGTCCAGTATCCCCGGCAGATACGGTCCAGTCTGCGGGCACCGAAGTTCTGGGCAATAAAGGCGTTTACTGCGGTGGCGAAGCCCTCCGCTGTGGTATAGGAGATGGATTCGATCTGGGTGCCCACCTTTTGAGCGGCAATGGCGGCGTCCCCCCAGCCGGCCACGATCCGCGCGATGAACATGGAGAGGCTGGAAAAAAACATGCTCTGGATGGACACCGGAAGGCCGATCCGCAGCATCTCCAGCCATGCCCGTCCCTGGCTGGGCCGGAAGGGATGGATATGGGGAAAGAGGGTGGTCTCCCGCCGGGCGGCGAGGAGGAACATGGCGGTCACAATGGCCTGAGCCAGCACGGTGGCTGCTGCCGCTCCGGCTACCTCCATCCGGGGGAAGGGGCCCACCCCGAAGATCATCAGCGGGTCCAGCAGGATGTTGCCCACCAGGCCCACCGCGGTGGAACGCAGGACCACCACGCTGCTGCCCATGGCGGTAAACAGGCCGGTAAAGATCTGGTTGAAGAAGGAGAAAAGAAAACCCAGCGCGACGATCACCAGGTAGACCCGGGCGTCTGAGTTGACCTGGGGGCTGTTCAGCTTAAAAAAGGCGATCAGAGGCCCGTTGAGGAGGATGCACATGGCGGTAAACAGGATGACCAGCAGCGCGCCCAGATGGAAGGCCGCCTGGCCGTAACCAGCGGCGCGCTCCGGGGCCTGCGCCCCCAGCTCATGGGCGACCTTTACCTGTCCCCCCAGGCGGGGGATCATGGCCAGCCCGTTGGCCAGCCACAGATACATCCCTGCCGCCCCCACTGCCGCCACCGCGTCGGCAGAGAGCCGGCCGATCCAGATCATATCGGTCATGTTATAAGCCATCTGGATCAAGGAGGTGGCCATAATAGGCAGCGCCAGACTGGTCAGGCTTCCGACGATGGAGCCCTCCAGCAGGTCTACATTTCGTGCCACGTGATCCCTCCTTATAACTCTGTATTTTGTATCCATCAGTTGTCCAATCGGTATTATATCATAGAAATTTTACTTTGCAACGGCCCTATGGTTCCGGGTTCAGCCCGAACTTGAACAACGGCAGGACATTTTGGAAGAATCCCTCAAAGTTGTTCCCTGCGCTGACGCAGACAGAGTAAAACCGCGAATGATATCAAAACCAAAACAGCGGAATAACAACGGCGTTCTTCGAGAAGTTGATCGTTTCAGCATTGATAACTTTGGCCCTGAAAAGTTGCGCCTGAAAGGTCTGCACAGAGAAAAGGACGGCCTGCGGGCCTGTCGTAAAATAGGCAGCTAAGACAAAACGAGAGGCTAACCCTTTGAGGGTTGGCCTCTTGTCTCGTTTGCCTTCCTTTGCATGAGTTTTGAAAAAAGATGCTCATAAGAAATATTTGTTTTTGCGGCACATACGTTGCGTCAAAAGGGGGTGATAATGGCCGGCGTGCGCTGAATCGGGAGCACTCACAGCAGGCCGGTCAGACTACTCGACTCTCATCATCCGGTAGCCGACGCCAATATGGGTCTGGATATACTGGGGAGAGCCGGGTTCCTGTTCCAGCTTTTTTCTCAGGGTTGCCATAAAGACCCGCAGGGAAGCAATGTCGTTTTCCCAGCTGCGTCCCCAGATCTGCTGGGTGATAAAGGTATGAGTCAGGACCTTGCCCACATTTCTGCACAGCAGGCACAGCAGCTTATACTCGCTGGGGGTCAGATGGAGCTCCTTCCCGTCTAAAAATGCGCATCCGGCGGCATAGTCCACTTTCAGCTTGCCGTTGGTAAAGACGGCGTCTGCATTGGCCACTCCGGACTGGGCATCCAGACGGCGCTGGGTGACCCGCAGCCGGGCCAGTAGCTCCTCAACTGAAAAGGGCTTGGTCAGATAGTCGTCAGCGCCGGCGTCCAGGGCGTCGATCTTATCAGTGTCCTCGCTCCGGGCGCTGATGACGATGATGGGCAGATTGGACCAGGAGCGCACACGGCGGATGACCTCCACGCCATCAATATCCGGCAGTCCCAGATCCAGCAGAATCACATCCGGATTATGGGAAGAGGCTTCTAAAACCGCGGACTCGCCATTGACTGCGGTCAAGTACCGGTAATCGTGGGCTTTTAATGTGGTCGTGATCAGGTTGCGGACGGCGGTGTCATCCTCAACCACCAAGATCAAAGGCTTATTCATGCAATTCTACCTCCCCTGCAGGTACAGAAAATGTGAAGATGGCTCCATGGGGACTGCGGTCTGCGACTGCAATTTCTCCGCCATGGGCATTGATGATCGACTTGCACAGGGCCAGGCCGAGCCCCATGCTGCGGCGGCTGTCGGCGATCGGATCGGAGGCGCTGTAAAACATATCGAAGATATGGGGCTTTGCCTGATCCGAAACCCCGGGCCCAGTATCGGAAACAGAGACCTGGAGCCAGCCTCCCCGCCGCTCCCATGCGATATCGATCTCTGTCCCAGGTGGTGTATACTTGATAGCGTTGTTGATTAAATTGATGAGGACCTGGACGATCAGCTTGGCGTCGATCTGCGCCAGCAGATATTCTTCGCTGTTTTGCACACGCAGATTATATTGTGCGCATCTGCGGTCGACGTGCCGCAGCGCTTCCGCCACGACTTCATCGATCAGCTCAGTGGAGATATGCAGATTCATTCTGCCATCCTCCAGTCTGCTGACAGACAGCAGATTTTCCACCAGGTCGATCAGCCACATCGCATCGTCGTAGATGTCCATGCACATCTGCTCTTTGGTCTTTGTGTCAAACAAATTCCCATTGGAGAGCAAATTGCTTGCATTCCCGGAGATCGAAGTCAGCGGGGTGCGCAGGTCGTGGGAGATGGACCGGAGCAGGTTGGCGCGCAGCTGTTCATTTTTCGCCAGGACAGCGGCGGCTTCCTTCTCCTCCAGATTCTTTTGGTTTTCCAGAGCGAGGGCGCATTCCCCCAGGACAGAGAGCAGGATGCTGGTCTCGAAGGAGTCCAGGGGGCTGTCCGCTGCGGCGATTCCCATGACCCCGTACACCAGATCGCCGGTCCGGATGGATAGATAGATACAGCAGGCATCTGAAAGGGTCTCGGTCCCCGCGCCAGCCCGCTTGTTGTTGGTGACGACCCATTGTGCCACATCCATTTCCTTTGGCGTGGTATACCGGGCGGTGGAAGTAGTTCCCGAATCTGTCAGAAAGATTTCCGGAGCCAGCAATTTGTTGTTTTCAATGGGATATACGATAATATCACGCTGAAGGATCTTTAACAGCTGCTTTGCTGTGACGGAGCGGATCTCTTTTGGGGAACTGGCCTTTTGGAGGTTCTGATCCGTTTCAAACAGCAGATTGGTGCGCCAGGCCAGCTCTGCCGAACGTTTTGCGTGCAGCTTGAGTTTGGAGGCTAGGGAGCCGGTCATCAGCGAGGCCAGGAACATCACCAGAAAGGTGACCGGGTATCCGCTGTCATAGGCGTGCAGGGAAAAACGGGGCACAGTAAAGAAGAAGTTGAAAGTCAGAACGCCGGCAATGGATGAGATCATACTGCAAACAGAGCTTTTGGTAGATACTGAGATCAGCATGACGCCCAGGATGTAAAGGGTGATAATATTGGCCTCTGTGAAACCCCAGTGGTAAAATAAAAATCCGATCAGTGTGGCCAGGACGAGGATCATCGCGCTTTTCAGCAAATCCAGAATCGATATGGCGGGGGGGGGAGAGGGATCCCAATGTCGGGCGGCGGTCCCACTGTCGGGAATGATGTGGATGTCCAGCTCTGGCGTCAATTCGATCAGCCGATCAGTCAAAGCTGTTTTCCGAAACAGGGAGTGATGGACTCCGCTTCGGCCCAGCACGATCTTTGTAACACCTGCCAGGCGGGAAAACTCCGCGATCTGATCCGCTACATCATCACCGTAGACCGTTTCGATCGAAGCACCCAGCTGCTGGGCCAGATGCAGATTGGCTTGGAGCCGGGCTTTATCTTCCTGCGCCATCCATTGAAATGCCTTGGTTTCTACAAATAATGCGGTAAAGCTGCATCTGAATGCGCCTGCCATGCGGGCCGCTGTGCGAATGATCTTCTCATTGGAGGGAGATGGAGACAGGCAGACCAGAATGTGGTCATGAGTCCGATACATCGCTTTGCTGTGTACTGTTTGCGCGGAACGTGCTGCCCGGTCCGCGCACCGCCGAAGCCCGATCTCACGCAGGGCGCTTAACTGTACCACAGTATATCCGGCCAGAAGCTCCCCCCCATTTTGCCGGAGGAGCCGCTGCTGAAGCTGCTCCGGCTCAATATCGATGAATTCTACCTGAGCGGCATGGTCAAAAATCCGGTCCGGTATTCGGTCGGGCACAGAGGTGCCGGTCACGGAGGATACGGCTTCCTGAATACTTTCTATATGCGAAATATCCAGAGTGGTATAGACGTTGATCCCAGCCTTCAGCAGCTCTTCAATGTCCTGGTAACGCCTCATGTGCCGGGCTTCCTCCGCGTTCAAGTGGGAAAGCTCATCGATCAGGATCAGATCCGGATGCCGCTTCAGGCAGGCGTCCAAATCCAGCTCCTCCACGGTCCGGCCATCTTTTTGCATTTTCTTGCCGGGCAGCGTCTCAAAACGGGAGGCGGCTGTTCCGGTTTCAGGCCATAGGCTGCAGGAAAGTGTACCGATGACGACATCTGTGCCTGACCGCTGCGCCTGTTCCCCTGCCTGTAACATTCGGCAGTGCTTTCCCGCTCCGGGGAAATAGCTGGCAAAAATCGAGAGCTTGCCATGTTTCTTCGCGGCTGATTGTCCCAATGTGTTGCGATCCATATCAATCCCTCCTTTCAAACCATCCTATTATAGCACACTCCGGTCATGGTTGTCCGCAGAGCAGGTGGATCAATTTCAGTATATATGGGCGGGATTCGCCGTTGTGCCATAAGAGTCGCTGATGCACCGAACTTTGGTCCAAAACGCTTACTTCCACTGTGCCGTCTAAAATATCAACAGACTGAGGCTGCAGTGTGATGTCGCGGTACTGTACAGATGACATGGCAGTATGGTCAGATACAAGGGCAAGATCGACAGAGCCGCAGGCAAGGGCGCCGGTGAGTTCCTGCTCTTCTCCAAGGACCAGCGTGCAGTGGAGGTCAGGATGCTGGCTGCTGAGTTCCTTTAATGCAGCAGAAACCACAGGGACAAAATCCAGCCGGGAGGTGGCTACCCTCACATGGGTGCCTGCCCCTGGGTGCTCCTCTTTATTTTGCGGCGCTGCCAGCCAATCATCCAGTTTTGACATCAGAACGTATCCGCAAACGAAGATTGCGGCAAAACCGCCCAACAGTACCAGAACTTCCACTCCTATCCCTCCCTTTGAACAGAACAGGATTACTTCTTTATATACGGAAGCATTTTTGAAGATCCCGCTGAGTGCCCATGACTAGGACGGTGCTGTGGGCGGGCAGGCAGGTATCCGGCGCAATGACTGTCATGGAAAATTTTCCGTCCTGCTTGATGGCCATGATATTCACATGAAACCGTTTCCGAACGTCCAGCTGCCGAATGGTTTTCCCGACCCAGCTGTCCGGGACCTCCACCTCGAAGATCGCATAGTCATCGCCCAAAGAAATGTAATCAAAAATATGGTCAGAGCTGTATCGAATGGCAGTCCAGAAAGCCATCTGCTTCTCCGGATATACCACCTCATCCGCACCGTTGCACAGCAGGAATTTGGCCTGTACATCCCGGGCGGCCCTTGCCACCACTTTTTTGGCGCCCAACTCCTTTAAGAGGGAGGCGGTCTCCAGGGAACTCTGAAAATTGTCTCCAATGGCAACAATGCACACATCAAAATTCCGCACGCCAAGATCCGCAAGAAATTCCGCGCTGGTGCTGTCCCCGATCTGTGCATTTGTGACAAAGGGTAAAATGGCGTTGACCCGCTCCTCATTTTGATCCACGGCCATGACCTGATGCTTCAGTTCATTCAGCTTCATTACGATGTGGCGGCCAAAGCGGCCCAAGCCGATCAGAAGAATCGTTTTCATAAATCCTCCGTTTTGATTCTTTATCCCACAGTGATCCGTTCCTGGGGCAGGCGGGCATTGCTGCCCAAGGTGTTGGAGAGGGCCGCAAAAATCAGGGTGAGCCCGCCGACCCGGCCAAAGAACATCAATGCAATTAAAATCAGATGGGAGATGCAGCCCAAGTGCGGTGTGACGCCCAGGGACAGGCCCACTGTCCCGATGGCGGATGCCGTTTCAAACAAGCTGGTTAGAACAGGCAGGCCTTCGAGCCGGCTGATGGCCAGTCCGCCGCACAAAAACAGGACCAGATACATCATCATGATCGTTGCAGCCTGAGATACGGTTTCGCTGGCAATGCGACGGTGAAAGAAATGCGGATCTGCCCGGCGGCGGAACACGGCAAAAGCGCTGGCCAGCAACACCGCCAGAGTCGTGGTCTTCATGCCGCCTGCGGTAGAGCCGGGCGACCCGCCGATCAGCATCAAAATGGTGATCAGTGATTGACCTGTTTCGCTCATGGAAGTGAGGTCCGCTGTATTGAAGCCGGCAGTCCTGGGTGTAACGGCTTGGAAAACAGACAGCAGGAAGCGCCTCCCGACCGGTTCCTGAGAAAACTCAAAGAAGAAAAAGTAGACGGTGGGGACCAGGATCAGGGCGCCGGTCACAGTCAGGATCACCTTGCTCTGCATCCGGTACTTTTTGAAATGCAGCCGGTTGGTGCAGATATCTTCCCAGGTTAAAAAGCCGATGCCGCCAACAACAATGAGAAGTGCGATCACGATGGGGACAACAGGATGGCCTGCATAATCTGTCAAAGATGAGAACGGCGTTTTGATTCCCATGAGGTCGAACCCTGCGTTGCAAAATGCGGAAATGGAGTGGAAAAGCGCATACCAGGCACCTTTGAGGGATCCGAATTCCTGAAAAAACACAGGAAAAAGGGCAATGGCGCCCATCAGCTCGATGACCAGCGCGGATTTCAAAATGAATGCCGTCAGCCGTACGATTCCGCCGACCTTGGGCGCCGCAATGGCCTCCTGCATAGTGCTGCGCTGCATCAGGCCGATCCTCCGCCCTGACAGGATGGCAAAGGCGCCGCCCACCGTGACAACGCCAAGGCCGCCGATCTGGATCAACAGGAGGATCACAAGCTGCCCAAAATTGGACCAGTAAGTCGCGGTATCATGGAGCACCAGCCCCGTCACGCAGACGGCGGAGGTAGAGGTGAACAGCGCCTCCAGAAATGGGGTGCGGATCCCTTGCTGTGAAGCGATGGGGAGCATGAGCAGGAGGCTCCCCGTTAAAATAACCAGCAGAAACCCAACAATGATGACCCGGAACGGGGACTTATTGTTCTTTTGAAAAAACTGCCGCATAAGCCGCTACCTCTTAATATGCCTTTATCGGTTCTTTATACCTATTATCCATATTCCATCTAAAGGGGACGTTAACGATTTGATGCATATATTAAGATGATATTAAGATGTGGGCTTTGCCGCTTTGGGGCGCCTTGGAAGGAAGGGGCGGCTCCGGTCAGATCAAGCCGGAAAAGACGCCGAGCGGAAATACAATAGCAGCGGTGAACAGACACACGGCGGTCAGAGTGATCAGGGGGATGCCGATAAAGATCATCAGAAATCCCCAAACATGATGGTGAAATAAAAACTTTTCAATTGCATTGTCCATTTGGGCTTCCAACCGGGAAAGCCGTTTCAAGAGCATGGCCATAGTGGATTCCTCCTTACAGCTCCTATGATAGCCCATAGCAGCTAAAACCGGGACAAAGATAATGGGAACGGAGTTAAGGTTAAATAAGTCTTCCTTTCAAAAAAGAATTGCCGGACCGCCTGTATCCTGCAGGCGGTCCGGCATGGGGCGCATGGTGCAAAGGAATATAAACTTAGTTGCCGTTAACAGATATCAGTCCCATTGCCGCGGCAATGTCCAGATTGACACCAAGAACGCTGACCGTATCCTCGCCCAGGATCCCCAGAAGCTTCCCCTGTGTATTGTCTTCCACAATCTGTGCCAGCGCCGCTTCACTCAGGCCAGAAGCTTTTGCGATGGCTGGGATCTGGATCTGTGCGGAAGCAGGAGAAATATGAGGGTCTAGTCCAGAGCCGGAGGCGGTCATCAGGTCGGTCGGGATCTCCTCCCGTGTGACATCCGGGTTCGCAGCGAGGAACGTTTCTATATCTGCCTTTACCCGCTCGATCAATGCGGGGTTAGATGGAGCATAGTTATTGGAACCGGAGGACACCCCGGCAAAAGGGCTGCCGTCACTGTAATACCGGTTTCCCTGTGCATCTTCATAGTAGGTGTTGTAGTGATAGGCGGAGGGGCGTCCCTTCATAAAATATGGTTTGGTAAACTCCTGTCCGACGTATTTTGATCCAACGGCCCGACCGTCCGCATAGACCAGACTGCCACCGGCCTGCGCTGGGAACACCATTGAGGAGATACCGGTGAGCAGGACCGGAAATACAAAGCCGCAGAGAAGCAGCAGGATCAAGGTCACGCCGAACATTTGACGCAGCCCGCGAAAGAATGCGGTATGATTGGATGCTTCGTTCATAGTAAGGGACCTCCTTAGATACCTAGCAACACTAAAATAGGAGCAATGAGCAGATCGATCAGTTTGATTCCCACAAAGGGGGCGATGACGCCGCCCAGGCCATAGATCAGCATATTTCGCCCAAGCAGCTTGCCGGAGGACATGGGACGGTATTTGACGCCCTTCATGGCAAGCGGGATCAGGCAGGGGATGATGATGGCGTTGAAGATCAATGCAGAAAGGATGGCGCTGTTCTGTGTCGCCAGCCCCATGATGTTCAGCACGCCCAGCTGAGGGACTGCCGCCATGAACATGGCCGGGATGATTGCAAAATACTTGGCAATGTCGTTGGCAATGGAGAAGGTGGTCAGGCTCCCTCTCGTGATCAGAAGCTGCTTGCCGATCTCCACCACCTCCAGGATCTTCGTGGGGTCGCTGTCCAGATCCACCATGTTGGCGGCCTCCTTAGCCGCGGTGGTGCCGGAGTTCATGGCAAGACCCACATTGGCCTGGGCCAGTGCAGGCGCATCGTTGGTGCCGTCTCCGGTCATGGCGACGATCTTGCCCTCTGCCTGCTCCTGTTTGATCACGCGGATCTTATCCTCCGGTTTGCACTCGGCGATAAAGCCGTCCACACCGGCCTCCTTCGCGATGGTGGCGGCGGTGAGGGGGTTGTCGCCGGTACACATGATGGTCTTGATGCCGATGGCCCGCAGGCGCTCAAAGCGTTCTGCCATGCCGGGCTTGACCGTATCCTTCAAGTAGATGACGCCCAGGATCTTGTCATTTTCGCACACTGCCAGCGGCGTGCCGCCTAGTGAGGAAACCTGTTCCACAATGGTGTGGAGATCCGAGGGGATGCTGCCGCCCTGCGCCCGGGCATACTGTTCGATGGCATCTGCGGCGCCCTTGCGGACCGCCCTGCCGTCCGGCAGGTCAACGCCGCTCATGCGGGTCTGGGCGGTGAAGTCAAGGAACGTGGAACCGGGCGCCTCCTGGCTGCAATCCCCCATGCACCGTGCCAGATCCAGGGTGGATTTGCCTTCCGGCGTGTCATCGTGGAGGCTGGTCAATGCGGCGCAGCGGATCAGCTCCGAGCGGTCTGCGCCATCTACTGGCAGGAAATCCGCCGCCAGCCGGTTGCCGAAGGTGATGGTGCCTGTCTTGTCCAGGATCATGGTATCCACATCGCCACAGGCCTCCACGGCCTTGCCGGACATGGCGATCACATTAAACCGGGTGACCCGGTCCATACCGGCGATGCCGATGGCGGACAGCAGCCCGCCGATCGTGGTGGGGATAAGGCAGACCATCAGGGCGATCAGTGTGGACAGAGGCAGCTGGACCCCGCAGTATTTGCCGATGGGGTACAGGGTGACGATCACGATGAGGAAAATGATGGTCAGGGAGATCAGCAGGGTGCTCAGTGCGATCTCATTGGGAGTCTTTTTCCGGGAAGCCCCCTCCACCAGCGCGATCATCCGGTCCAGGAAGCTGTTGCCGGGGTCGGAGGTGATGCGGATCTTCAGCCAGTCGGACACCACCGTGGTGCCGCCGGTAACGGAACAGAAATCGCCGCCGCTCTCCCGGACCACCGGAGCGGATTCGCCGGTGATGGCGGATTCGTCCACGCTGGCGATGCCCTCAATGACCTCACCGTCGCTGGGGATGACCTCTCCGGCCGTCACCATGACGACATCGCCTTTCTTCAGCTCGCTGGAGGAGACGATGGTCTCATCCCCATGTTCATCCAGACGATGGGCCACGGTGTCTTTCTGCGTCTTTTTCAGACTGGCGGCCTGTGCCTTGCCCCGCCCCTCCGCTACGGACTCAGCAAAATTGGCGAAGAGCACGGTGACCAGCAGGATGACGGAGACGATCAGGTTGTAAGTGCGCAGGCTGCTGTCTGTTTCGCCGAACAATCCCGGTACTATGGTCAGCAGCAATGTGATGAAAAAGCCGACCTCCACCACAAACATGACAGGGTTTTTGATCATATACCTGGGGTCCAGCTTTTTGACCGCTCCAAGAAGCGCCTGCTTCAGGATCTCGGGTGTCAGCAGCTTTTTGCTTTGTTTTTTGCTCATATTGAACAGTCCTCCTCAGCCCCAAAGAGTCAGGTGCTCCGCAATGGGGCCCAGAGCCAGCGCCGGGAAGAAGGTCAGCGCGGCAAAGATGTAGACCACAAATACCAGAATCACGGAAAAGCTGACCGTGCTGGTTTGCAGGGTGCCAGCAGATTCATTCACATAGCTTTTCTTCATCAGCGAGCCTGCAATGGCAAGCTGGAGCACAATAGGCAGATAGCGCCCCAGGAACATGACGAGGCCGGTGGTGATATTCCAGAAGTATGTATTGTCCGCCAGTCCTTCAAAGCCGGAGCCGTTGTTGGCTGCGGAGGAGGCGTATTCATACAACACCTGGGTCAGGCCGTGAAAGCCTGGATTTGTGATCCCTGCCTGTCCGGCGGAGGTGGCCACCGCCAGCGCAGAAAAGGCCAGGATCAGCAAAGGATGGATGATGATGGCCAGGGCTGTGAGTTTCATCTCCCTGCCTTCGATCTTTTTGCCCAGATACTCGGGGGTGCGTCCCACCATCAGTCCGCAGATAAAGACGGCCAGGATCGCATACAGGATTATGTTCATCAAGCCAACGCCTTTGCCGCCGAATACACAGTTGAGCATCATATGCAGAAGTGGAACCAGCCCGCCCAGAGGCGTCAGGGTATCATGCATATTGTTGATGGTTCCGGTGGTAAAGGATGTAGTCACCGTGGTGAATAGTGCCGATTGTGCAACACCAAAGCGGACCTCCTTGCCCTCCATACTGCCCATGGACTGGCTGAGACCGGCTTCCGCCAGTGCCGGATTGCCCTGAGACTCGGCCCAGAAGCAGAGGCTCAATCCTATGACGAACAGAACGCTCATGGCCAGGAAGATGCTGCGCCCCTCCGCTCCGAACAGTCGGGCGGTCATCCCTTCCCGGTGTGCAGGCAGGGCATGTTCCGGCTTTTTGCTCTCCTGATGTGTGCGGCGGCCATCGCCCACCATCTTTCCGAAGGTGATGACACAGGCGCCGGGCAGCAGCATCATGGAATAGAGCTCAATCAGGTTGGACAGGATGGTGGGATTCTCCATAGGCGTGCTGGAATTGGCCCCAAAGAAGCCGCCGCCGTTGGTGCCCAGGTGCTTGATGATTTCAAGTGCTGCCACGGGGCCGGTGGCCAACACTTGAAAAGTTCCCTCCAAGGTCTCCACGACGATGTTTTCAGAGAAGGTTTGCGGCACGCCCTGCCAGACCAGAAGTAGGCCGCCCACCAGGGAAAAGGGCAGGAGCACCCGGGTGGTGATCCGAACCAGATCGGAAAAGAAGTTACCAACGTTGTCCTTTGTTTTCCCGGCCACGCCCCGGATAAAGGCTACACAAGCGGCGTAGCCGCTGGCAGCGGAGACAAACATCATAAAGGTGATGACCAGCATCTGGCTCAAGTAGCTCAGGCCGGACTCACCGGAGTAGTGCTGAAGGTTCGTATTTGTCATGAAACTGATGATGGTGTTGAAGGCCAGCGACGGCTCCATGCTTCCAATATGGTTGGGGTTGAAGATCCCAATGCTTTGGATACGCAGGATCAGGTAGCCAATGGCGATCATCACGGCGTTGGTGCCGATCAATGCCAGTGCGTACTGCCTCCAGTTCATGCCTCTGTGTGGGTCAACGCCGACGATTTTGTAGATCACGTCGTCGATCCGGTCCAATACCGGGTCGGCGAAGGTGTGCTTCCCGGCGGCGATGTGATAAAGATAGCGCCCTACCGGAATGACAAGGATCAAATAAAGGACCCCTGTCAGGACCAGCTGTAACATATCAAACTCCTCCTAAACAATGACCGCGCCTGCGGGTTCAAAAGCGCTCCGGATGTGTCAATGCATAAACCAAATATCCGAACAGCAGCAAAACGATGATTCCTAGTAACAGCACAGTTACAACCTCCTTTCCGCACCGTTCAGGTGTCTGGATCGTCCAGCTGTTTTTGACACCAGCGGACCAGAAGCCAGACCAGGCCAAAGCTGACGCACAGCGTCCCTGCCATAAAAAAATCCATACTGCAAAATACTCCTTTCGGCGATGCGGATGCCGGGGCGTCAGGGCGCCGCGGAGAGCCGCAGCTTCTCCGCCCGGATAAACGCATCCTGCCTGTTCTTCCTTCCCAGCATACAGCATTTTGTGATAAGCGGGGATTAAGAAAATACAAACGGCATTAAGGATGAATGAACGCCGCTCCGCTTATGACGGCGGAGCGGCGGAAGCGTGAGCATCCTGTAAGCGGATGCGCTCCTGGCTGAGGCCGCACTGGCTCAATATGGCGATCATCAGGTTCTTTTCAAAGGCGTCCGGGATCCGGTACCCTGCGATGGGGACTCCGACGATGCCCATCACGCCCCGGGTTCCCCGCACGGAGAGGAACAGCCATTTGGAGTCTGGCAGTGTGTGGGTGGTTGCCCCAGCGTGCCGGTTGTTTTTCTGCACCCACTTGGCTACGCCCAACTCCTCCAGCCCAAGCTGGGAAAGAAGTGGGGAAGCTTCAGGCGGTTCTGCCCGAAAGGACAGCTCTGCGTCCCCCCGGCTCAGCGCATAGAGGACTGGCCGGTCAAACAGCCGGCTGAGCTGTTCCGCGGTCATGCGAAGGCAGTCCAACTCTGTCTGGCTCTGCTGTAATTTTTGACTGCTCTCCAAAAGCAGCTCTGTATAGTAGCTTTTTTCTACCGCAAGGCGCGCCTGCTCCTTGACCCGGGTCGCCAGAGAATTTGCCATTATGCTGGAGAACAGCATAATGAGGAAGGTGACCGGATAGCTGGAATCATCGGTCTGAAAGGAAAATCGCGGTTCGGTAAAAAAGAAATTGAAGGCAGCGACACTCAGAAAAGAGGCCAGCGCTCCATAAAAATAACCGCTGGTCCAGACCGCGGTGAGCAGTACGCCGAGGATATAAACGGTGATGATGTTCGACTCGCTGAATCCGGCGCTGTGGAACAGAAAGCCCATTCCGGTCGAGAGCAGCAGCGTGCCCAACATCACGCCAGTATCGTTCCAGGTGAAGCGGAATTTGGGCGGATGCGGTGTTCCGTGCGGCTTTTTATACCGGGGCTGGTGGTCTGGGATGATGTACACATCCAGATCGGTCAATTCGATCAGGCGGTCTGCCAGACTTTTCTTTCCAAACGGAAAAGCCTGCTTGTGGTTGATTCGGCCCATGACGATCTTGGTGACGCCGCTGACCCGCGCATACTCCGCGATCTGTACGGCTGGGTCCGTTCCATATACGGTGGCGATCTGCGCCCCCAGCTGCTCCGCAAGATGCAGATTGCTGCGCAGGCGGCTCAGGTTCTCGCCGGACAGCTCTTTCGTCTCCGGAGTCTGCACGAACAGGGCTGTAAAGCCGCTGTGGAAGGCCTCCGCCATCCGGGCGGCGGTTCGGATCACTCTGGTATTGGATGGTGCGGAGGAGAGACAGATCAAAATATGTTCACCCGCCCGGGCGCTGATCCCGTTTCCCTCCTGTACCGCCGCGTGGTTCAGCTGGTCTGCTGTCCGGCGCATGGCGATCTCCCGTAAAGCTCTCAGGTTGTCTGCGGTGAAAAAGTTGGAAAGAGCCTGTTTTGCCTGGCGCTCTCGATAGACCTTCCCTGCTTGTAGGCGCTTCATCAGTTCGTCCGGCTCAATGTCCACCAGTTCGACCTGATCCGCCCGGTCAAAGATGCGGTCCGGGATCCGTTCGCTGACCTCAATCCCGGTGATGGAGGATACCAGGTCGTGCAGCGACTCCAAATGCTGCACATTGACTGTGGTGTAGACGTGGATCCCGGCCCGCAGCAATTCCTCCACATCCTGGTACCGCTTGGTATGACGGCTGCCCCGCGCGTTCGTATGGGCCAGTTCATCCACCAGGATCAGCTGGGGCTTCCGTTGAAGCGCCAGGTCCAAGTCGAACTCCCGCAGCCGGATCCCCCGGTAGTTGATCGCTGCCGGAGGGAGCGTCTCAAGCCCCTCCAGCAGTGCCAGGGTATCCGGCCGGGCGTGGGGCTCGATATAGCCGGCGACAACGTCGATCCCCTCTTTTTGGGCCTGATGGGCGGCCTCCAGCATGGCGTATGTTTTTCCAACTCCCGCAGCATATCCGAAGAATATCTTCAGAACTCCGGTTGTTTCTGCGGGTCCTCTGCTCCAAGGGGAGCGGGCCTCCGGCTTCTGGATCTGTTCCATCGCTCTGTCCTCCTGCGGCACTGGTCCACGACCTTTTGCGTGCCTGTGCTGATCGTACCATGTGAGAGATTATGAAGCGATAAAGAAACTGCCGCTCACATTAAAATTGCATAAGGATACGTCCTCCGCAGGGGGAAAAGGCGCCAAAAGAATGTGGGGCGTTGTTGACGGTGAATGGGCGGCAGACCGCCTCTTCCTTGCGCTTTTCGCTGCGATATGCTATACTTGATTTGTTGTTTTTGTAAAAAATGCAGAGATCCGCCTGAGATGGATGAGGCGATTCGACGGACGAGGAGGGGGATCACGGTGAAGCTGGAGATGACCCAAAAACAGGAACTGAAACTGACGCCGCAGATGCTCCAGTCCATGGAGATCCTGCAAATGAGCACCCAGGAGTTGGAGGCATATTTGCAGGAGCTGGTTCAGGAGAACCCCGCCGCCGAGCTGTCCGAGCCGGAGGAGCGGCCGGACGAGGGGGAGGAGCTGTGGCGGCGGATGCAGTCGCTGGCCGACCAGGACAACCAGAACCGGCAGTACGTCGCGGCGGAGCGGGAGGAGCTGGATCCGCTGGCCCGGATCGGGACGGACGGCGGGCTGGAGGACACCCTTCTGCTCCACCTGTCCCGGCAGCTGGAGCGCAGCCAGGCCCCCACCCTGGTGCTCCGGGGAGCCCAATTTTTGGCGGCCTGCCTGGACGAGGCCGGGTATCTCCGGGAGAAGGTGGAAAACCTGGCCCAGGCGGCCGGACTGCCCGCCGCGGTGCTGGAGGAGGGGCTGAGCCTGCTCCAGACGCTGGACCCGGCGGGCGTGGGCGCGCGTGACCTGTCCCAGTGCCTGGAACTCCAGCTTCGGCGCAGGGGGGAGGAGGGGACCGCCCTGGCCATCGTCCAGAGGGGGCTGGAGCGGCTGGCCCGGCGGCAGTACCGGGCCCTCGCCCAGGAGCTGGGCGTCAGCCGGCAGGAGGTGCTCCGGGCGGAGGCGCAGATCCGGGCGCTGGATCCCCGGCCGGGGGCCGCCTTTGCCCCCCCGTGAGGAGCCGGTCTATCTGGTCCCGGACCTGGTGGTGCTCCAGGGGGAGCGCGGGCTGGAGGTCCATTTGCAGGAGAGCCGCCTGCCTGGTCTCCGCCTCAGCCGCTTCTACTGCGATATGTACCGGGACGATCCGGACCCGGAGGTCCGCCAGTATCTGGACGGGAAGATCCGGCAGGCCCAGTGGGCCATCCAGGCGGTGGAACAGCGCCGCGCCACCCTGCTCCGGTGCGCCCAGGTGCTGGTCCGGCGGCAGGAGGCGTTTTTCCAGAGTCCCGGGGGCAGCTTGACGTCCCTGCGGCTGGCCGATGTGGCCGCCGAGCTGTCCATCCATGAGTCCACGGTGAGCCGGGCGGTGCGGGAAAAATATCTCCAGTGCGCCCGGGGCGTCTATCCCCTCAGCTTCTTCTTCCCGCGGGAGGTGGGCGCGGGGGAGGGGCAGTCCGCCCATGAGATCAAAAATCAACTGCTCCAGCTGATCCGGGAGGAGGACAAGAGCCGCCCCTGCTCCGACCAGAAGCTGTGTCAGCTGCTGGCGGAGGCGGGATACGCCGTCTCCCGCCGCACTGTGGCCAAATACCGGGAGGAGCTGGGGGTCTCGAGCGCCGTTGGGCGCAGAGCGTGAATGGGTCCAGTTCTGTGGGAAGCTGCAGGATAAGGCTGCAAAACATTGGAAATGGAAAGAAATACTCTGGTTTCCCTTGCAAAGACTGGATGGATATGGTACATTTATATGGAACACAGCCCCATGGGGCTGTCTCTCTCCTCTTAGGAGAGAGAAAAGCTTTTGTGGGCTGGCAGACGGACCAAATCAAATGACAGAAAAGGAGTGTTTGGGAATGAGGAACAAGCTTTTGGCAAGCATCCTGACAGTGTGTATGCTGTTGACGATGCTGCCGGCTGCTGCGTTTGCGGCAGAGACAGAAGCGGAGTCCGGCACGGAGCAGACCGCCACGGCTACGGAGCAGTCTGATCCGGTTACGGAGGACGCCGGGAACCAGCCCGAGGGGGATGGGGATGGAACGAATGCGGAGCAGGCCGCTGTGTCTGATGCGGTTGCAGAGGTCACGATCAAGGGAGAAGCCAAGACATACAGTTCTCTCCAAGAGGCCATGACTGAGGCGGCCGCGGCATCCAAAACCGCCAGCAATAAGGTTGAAGTGAAGCTGCTGGATGATGTCGATTTGGATGGGACGGACTGGACAGCGGTGGATGTCGGAACGATCACCATTGACGGTCAGGGACATACCATCCGCAATATGAGGATCAGCAAGGCGTCCAGTGGAAATTATGGCGCTGGTTTTATCTGGAACGCCACGGGAACGCTTACCATCAAGAACATTACTTTTGACAAAGCCAGTGTTTGCAAGGTATATAATTCTCACAATGTGGTCGGTATTGTGGTCGGCTATACCTATGGAACGACTGTTTTTGACCATGTGAAGGTGACCAACAGCGGAGTATATGGCTTTGGAAAGGTCGGCGTCCTCCTAGGCATGGGCGCTGATCCTGGCGTCAAGGTGACCTTCAGCAACTGTGAGTCTACTGGAAATACCATTTACGCCAGGTACGATGCGGGCGGCCTTGCGGGCAACATTCAGAGAGCGCAAAAGAATGGTGTCGCCGAAGCTGAGGCCAATGTTCAGATCACCGGCTGTGTGGTGGATCACAACACATTTATATCCAGTGCGCCTTCAAGCACTGAGGAGCTGAATACGAAGGTCGCTGCGGACGACACGGCTGGAGACGCCCCCTGTGTGCTGACAGGAAAAACGATTTCAGGTCCCTTCTGGCTTGACAGCGGCTATTATTGGCCTGCTTACGCCGAGTATTATTGCAGCTATGGCTCCTCGAAGCACGACTGCAAACTGGAGAACGGCGGGAATTTGGCCAACGGCGAGTATCTGGTCGGCCCTGTGGCTGAGGTCAATGGCGTATCTTATGCCACTTTGGCTGATGCCATCAATGCCGCCAAGGACGGCGAGACAGTGAATATGCTGGCCAGTACAGTTTGTACTGAGAATACAGATCTTACTGAAGTGAAATCTGTCACAGTAGATTTTGCCCAGCACACATTTACGGGGGACAATAAGAATATTGCGATCCGGAGCAAAGCAGAGGGCGCTGGCGTACTGACTCTGATGAATGGTACGATTACCACAGGGGATGGTACCTACTGCACACTTGGCGCAGCCAATGGGTCTGCGATCGTTGTAAAGGATATGATCCTCAATAATAGCACTGCCTTTGGGGGAAGTGTAAAAGCTTTTCCTGGCGGTACGATTGAGTTAAGAGATTCCCAGCTGAATTCTGTTAAGGGTGGCGGCGTAGCTGCGGCTGGCGGAACTGTAAATATTTACAACAGTAAGATCGATCAGAAGGAATACTATGATTGGAACAGTATGATCGCTGCGGCCAGCAACGGAACTGGCGTTGTCAATATTTATGGTGGTGAATTTACCTCAGAGAATTACGGCCTTTACATTTTTACCAGCGGCGGAACGATTAATGTGTATGATGGTACGTTTACTGTCACGGGTGACAAGCCTGTGCTGAAGGCAGACTTGGATTTGGGGTCTTATCCGAATGCTGTGGCTGAGATCAATATCTCCGGTGGCACCTTCGTTGGCGGCATTGATATGGCTAAAAATGAGAATGTACATCTGAACATTACTGGGGGTACTTTCTCTGTTGACCCCAATGCCTACTGCGCCACTGGCTACACCGCTACCAAGAATGAGAGCGGTCAGTGGGTCGTTAGCCCGAAGGAGGGCATGGAGGCCGACACCAGCGTTTCCGGCAATACCGCCAGCGCCGAGGTGGGCGGTACCTTCTCCGGGAATGAGGATCTGGGTCAGGACAACGTGGGCGCGTCCAACGGCACCCTGAGCATTGACGCCACTGTGACCGAGGGGGACACCGCCGCCATCACCAAGACGGAGGTGAGCATCGGAAACGAGGCGCTGACCAGCGTGAGCGGTGCAAACAGCGTCAATTCCGTGGTGCTCAAGACCAATGTGGCCGACCTGACTGTGGATAAGGCGGCGTGGAACGCCATCACCAAGAACGCCGATGGCGCGAAGGTAGCGCTGACCATCGAGGAGAAGGCTGGCACCGGCGGCGCTCCCCTGACCTACACGGTGACCGCCACGGCCAACGGCAAGGACGTGTACAGCGCGGACAACGCCACAGGCTCCATCAAGATTTCCGTGAAGTACGAAGGGACTGACTTGCCCAAGGTGTACTATGTCGGCCCCAACGGCCTGGAGGACATGAAGGCGGAGCTGAAGGATGGGATCCTCTCCTGGACCGCAAAGCATTTCTCCGACTATGTGGTCGTGTCCGGCGAGCAGAAGATTCTGGTCAAGGAGAGCGACGGAAGCCTGGAGTACTACGGGACCCTGACCGACGCCATCACCAACGCGGGCGAGAACGCGGTCATTACCCTGCTGGCCGATATTCCTGACGCGGTCGGTATTTCAGTTCCTTCCGGCAAAAAGTTCGTTCTGGATTTCAATCAGCATACCTATACCCTGACAGGGCCTGGCGCGGGTTCCCCTAACACGGAGTCGAACGCCTTCCAGCTTTTGAAGGATTCCACCATCACCTTCAAGAACGGCACCATCCGGATCGCGGAGGGCGCAAACAACATCAAGCGCATCATTCAGAACTACGCGGATCTGACCCTGGAAAATATGCAGATCTATGCGGCCAACCAGGTGGGCGGCGAGGATTACGCGCTGAGCTTCAACAACGGTAATATCGTCTTTAAGGGCAATACCAGCGTGATTACCTCCAACAACAACGTGATCGCCTTCGATGTTTGTAAGTTCAGCAGCTATCCCGGCGTTACGGTCACCTTTGATGAGACCTATACTGGCACCATCAACGGAAAGATCGTGTACGACAGCCCTGATGCAAAAGCTCACCAGCTGATCGTCAAGCCCAACCAGGGCACCCTGGGCGTCATTGAGAGCAGCAGCACCTCCGGCGCCGCGGACGCCGCGAAAAATGGCGGCATCACGGTCTCCGGCGGCAGCTTCACCGCACCCGTGGATCCGGAGTACCTAGCCGACGGCCTGAATTTTGAGGCCAAGGACAGCAACGGCATCTACACCTACCACTCCAAGATCGAGGATGCTCTGGATGCCGCCGGGAGCGACGGTACTGTGAGCACTACTGAGGAAAACCTCGGCCTTGAGATCACTCTGCCCACCCCCACCAAGGAGGGTTATACCTTCCTGTATTGGGAGGCTAAGGACGGCACTCAGTACAAGGGTGGTCAGACGGTCAAAGCCAGTGTGTTCCAGGATCTTACCGCCGTGTGGAAAAAGAACAGCGATTCTTCCTCCGGTTCCTCCGACAATGAGCGCACCTATGCCATCGTCACCGAGGACAACGGACACGGCTCCGTGACGGTCAGCTCGGACGAGGCCTCCGCCGGCACCCGCATCACCGTCACCGTGAAGCCCGATGCGGGCTATGAGCTGGACGAGCTGACTGTCACCGACGCTAAGAACAAGGACCTGAAGGTCACTAAGCGGTCCGAGACCACCTACACCTTCCACATGGCGGACAGCAAGGTCACCGTGGAGGCCAGCTTTACCAAGGACGGCACCGTCCAGAAGCCCGACACCCGCTTTGACGATGTGGCAAAGAGCGCCTGGTACTACAAGGCCGTGGAGTATGTGGCCGAGAACGGTATCATGTCCGGCGTGTCCGCCCGGGAGTTCGCGCCCAACGCGGGCTTCAGCCGCGCCATGCTGGCCCAGACCCTGTACGCCATGTCCGGCAAGCCCACTGTGAAGGCGGAGGGCACATTTGCTGACGTGGCGGCCAACGCCTGGTACGCCGACGCAGTGAACTGGGCGGCGGAGAAGGGCTATGTCTCTGGCGTGGGCGACGGGAAGTTTGCCCCCGACGCCTCCATCACCCGGGAGCAGATGGCTCTGATCCTGTACCGCTACGCGGGCAGCCCGGACGCCTCCGGCATGGTCCTGCGGGAGTTCGCCGACGGGGACAGCGTCAGCGCCTACGCCGTGGACGCCATCCGCTGGGCGGTCCATGAGGGCCTGATCTCCGGCATGGAGAACAACACCCTCGCGCCCCAGGGCACCGCCACCCGGGCCCAGGTGGCCCAGATCCTGATGAACTTCCATCAGAAGCTGGATAAGTAAATCAAACGCCCTCTGGCCCCTCACGGGGGACGGAGCAAAGCGAAAAGCGCGCCCCGCCGGTCCATTCGGACCGGCGGGGCGCTGTCTTGTGGCTTGCCCTGTATTCAGCGTTTGGGCTTTGCGCGGAAGAGGAGGGCCACCAGAAAGCCGAAGAAGATGGCGGCGGTGATCCCGCCCGCGGTAGCGGAGATCCCACCGGTGAGCGCACCCAGAAGTCCGTGCTGGGATACGGCCTTCTGCACCCCCTTGGCCAGGGTGAAGCCGAAGCCGGTGAGGGGAACGGTAGCGCCCGCCCCGGCCCACTCCACCAGGGGGGCGTACAGCCCCAGGCCGCCCAGCAGAACGCCCGCCGTGACATAGCACACCAGGATCCGGGCGGGGGTGAGTTTGGTCCGGTCCAGAAGCACCTGACCCACGGCGCACAGGACGCCGCCGCAGAGAAACGCGTTGAGATACTGCACGAAAAAACACCTCACGGTCATAGTGGAAGATGGGCCGCCGGTCTCAGGAGGCGGGGCGGCGGTTGGAGAGGGCGATGGCGTGGCAGATCCCGGGAATGGACTCCCCCTGGCAGGCGGTGGTGGGGGAGTGGAGGGCCCCGGTGGGGCAGAAGAGGATGTTGTTCCACCGGCCTGCGCGCATCCCCGGGAGCAGATGGCCCGTTAGGACGGCTGCGGAGCAGCCGCAGCCGGAGCCTCCGCAGTGGACGTCCTGCCGCTCCAGGTCGAAGATCATCAGGCCGCAGTCGGCGTACCGGGGGGACAGATCCACCCCGTCCTGCTGAAACAACTCCCGGAGCAGCTCACCTCCCAACTGCCCCAGGTCGCCGGTGATGATGAGATCATAGAAGCCGGGCTCCCGCCCGGTGTCCTGAAGGTGGGCGCGGATGGTGTCATAGGCGGCGGGGGCCATGGCCGCTCCCATGTTGTTGGTGTCTGTGACCCCCTTGTCCACCACCCTGCCCGGGGTAACATGGGTGAGGTAGGGGCCGGGACCCTCCCGGGACAGGAGGACGGCTCCGGCGGCGGTCACAGTCCATTGGGCGGTGGGAGTGCGCTGGCTGCCATACTCCAGCGGGGTGCGGTACTGCCGCTCCGCGGTGCAGAAGTGGGAGGAGACCACCACCCCGGCCCGCTGCCCAAAGCCCCCGTCCAGTGTCATGGCGGCCAGGGCCAGACCCTCCCCCATGGTGGAGCAGGCGCCGTACAGCCCGAAGAAGGGGCACTTCTGATCCCGGGCGGCAAAGGAGGAACTGATGCACTGGTTCAGCAGGTCGCCGGCGAACAGCCAGTCCAGCTGCCCCTCTCCCGGCCCTGCCTTTTCCAGCGCCAGGGTCAGGGCCTTCTGCTGCATGGCCCGCTCGGACTGCTCCCAGGTGGACGCGCCGAAGGCGTCATCCGTGTCAACATAGTCGAAGCAGGCTGCCAGCGGACCCTCCCCCTCCTTTTTCCCCACTACATTGGCAAAGGAGAGCAGGGAGGGGGGACAGGCCAGCGCCGCGGTCTGCCCGCCCAGCTTTTTTGTGGTCATGCGGAACACCTCGCTGTGACAAGATAGAGGCAGTATGCGCAGAGCAGGAAGAATCTATGCAGGGTTTCCGGTTTTTTCTGGTCAAACCGGGGAGGAGATGCTATAATGTCCCTGCACAATGACCAGATGTGTGGAAAGGAGCGGAGACCATGGAAGGGATCGAGACATTGCAGCGCTGGATGGACGAGAGCAGCCGGATCGTGTTTTTCGGCGGAGCGGGGGTGAGCACGGAGAGCGGGATCCCGGATTTCCGCAGCGTGGACGGCCTGTACCACCAGCAGTACCAGTATCCCCCGGAGACCATCCTGAGCCGCAGCTTTTTTGACCGGCAGCCGGAGGAGTTTTACCGTTTCTACCGCAGCAAGATGCTGTGTCTGGACGCCAAGCCCAACGCCGCCCACAAAAAGCTGGCCGAGCTGGAGCGCGGGGGGCGGCTGCGCAGCGTGGTCACACAAAACATCGACGGCCTGCACCAGGCGGCTGGCTCCCGGCGGGTGTGGGAGCTCCACGGCTCCGTCCTGCGCAACCGGTGTATGTCCTGCGGGAAGCTCTGGCCGGTGTCCGCCGTGGCGGAGAGCTCCGGTGTCCCCCGCTGTGCCTGCGGAGGCGTGATCAAGCCGGATGTGGTGCTCTATGAGGAGAGCCTGGACGCCCAGGTGCTGGAGGGCGCGCTGGAGGACATCCGGCAGGCGGATCTGCTCATCATCGGGGGGACCTCGCTGGTGGTCTATCCCGCCGCTGGGCTGGTGAACTACTACCGGGGGGACCGGCTGGTGCTCATCAATAAATCCCCCACCCCCTATGACCGGAAGGCCGACCTGGTCCTGACGGGCTCCATCGGGGAGATCCTGGGGCAGATCCAGGTCCGGTGACCGGAAAAGAATGATGGGAGGGGCGGCTCCGGCCGCCCCTCTTGAGGAGGATCCATGACAGAATATTACATCCCCACGGGCCCCAGCGAGACGGAGTTCGTGGAAAAACGGTCCCGCTTCATCGGCCATGTCTGGCGCGTGGAGGGGGAGGAGGAGGCCCGGGCCCGCATCGAGGAGATGAAGAAGCGGTACTACGACGCCCGGCACAACTGCTGGTGCTACTTGATCCAGGACGGGCCGGTGCGCTACTCCGACGACGGGGAGCCCCAGGGGACGGCGGGACAGCCCATGCTCAATGTGTTTCAGCGGGAGGGCGTGGTCAATGTGGTATGCGTGGTCACCCGGTACTTCGGCGGGATCCTGCTGGGCGCAGGCGGGCTGGTGCGCGCCTATACCCAGAGCGCCAAGGACGCCCTGGACGCCGCAGGGATCTCCGTGGTGCGCCGGTGGATCGAGGTGCTACTGCCCTGCTCCTATGCCCAGTATGAGCGGGTGAAGCTGGAGACGGAGGGCTTCGGCGGCGTGATCGCCGAGGCGGACTATGGGGCGGACATCGCCCTGACCGTTCTGCTGCCCGAGGAGCGGGCGGACGCCTTTCTGGCCCATATCCTGGATGTGACAGCCGGGACAGTGGAGGGCATGGTGTGCGGCGAGCGGTTCCAGGACGTGCCCTGGCGACCCCCGGTGCGGGGAGAAGGAGGACCACATGGATGATTTGAAGATGGCCCTGACGGCCTGTATGGAGGAATATGACCGGGAGATCCGGCAGGCGGTGTCCCAGCTGCGGCCGGGGGACGGCTTTATGGGCCTGGGCCGGGATCCCCGGCGGGAGCCCTGCCACCTCCGGTTCTATGAGTCGGCGGGGGAGCTGGTGGCCCGGGCCGTCCGGGAGGGCCTGGCCCCGGAGGCGGCGGCGGAGACCGCCCGCTTTCTGCTGACCCTGAGCCAGGCGGAGGGGTACCATGAGCTGACCGACCCCATGCGGGAGGCCGCCCAGGGGCACGTTCTGACGCTGACAGCGCTGCTCCCGCCGGAAATGGCGGCGGAGTTGTCGGAGTGGTACCGGGGACAATACCACCGGTCTCAGCGGCTCCCAGTGCAGAAAAAGGTGCTGAACGCCCTGGAACGGCGTGGAAAAGAGGCCTGAGATGGAGCAAGTAAACTACTGTGGGGCGCGCGGTGCAGGTGGTGTGAGCAGCCTGACCCTCCACATATTGGCCATGGCCTTTATGCTTTGCGACCATATATGGGCCACGCTGGTGGCCGGGCAGGACTGGCTGACCTGTGTGGGCCGCCTCGCCTTTCCAATTTTCGCGTTTCTGCTGGTGGAGGGCTTTTTCCACACCCGGGACCTGAAGCGGTATGTCCTGCGCCTGCTGCTGCTGGCTCTGCTGTCAGAGATCCCCTTCGACCTGATGTACGCCGGGACCTCCTTTTTCCCGTTCCACCAAAATGTGATCTGGACCTTCCTGATCGCCCTGTTTTGTATGTGGGTCATAGAGCGGGTGAAGCGGAGGGGGAACCTGTGGCTCACGCTCCTGGCTGCGGCGGGGATGTCCCTGGCGGGCTGGCTGGCGGGGACCATCGCCATGGTGGACTATTACGGGGCCGGTGTGCTCACCGTTCTGCTGTTCTACCTGTTCCGGGGCGGCCTCTGGTGGCAGCGCCTGGGCCAGGCCGCCGGGATGATCTGGATCAACTGCGGGCTGTTGGCGGGCCTGGTGCTCCAGGTCAATATCCTGGGGCTGACCGTGGAGTTCCCCCAGCAGGGCTTTGCCCTTCTGGCTCTGATCCCCATCTGGCTCTACCGGGGCCGCCAGGGGTACCACAGCCGCTGGGTGCAGATGGCCTGCTACCTGTTTTATCCGGTCCATATCCTGGTGCTGGCGATGATGGTGCGTTTCCTGCTGTGAGGATATAAATAGAGAGAGGGTGCGCGGATGCGCACCCTCTCTCTGTATGGCTGTATCGTTTATGAAGCGATCACATGGGACTGGGGAACTGTCAAATGGGCTCTGAGCCGTCCGGCTCCCCCCGGAGGAACCGCGCTACATCCCCGGTCACCTGGGCCAGCTGGGCCCGGATCCGGAGGTGCTGGGGGCAGCGCCGCTCGCACTGGCCGCAGCGGTGGCACAGATCGGGCCGTTCCTCCTGGTCCAGCCCCTCCCACTGCCGCCGGGTGATCTCCCGGTTCTGGTACATGGACATCCCGTTCCAGATCTGGAAGCTGCCGGGGATGTCCACCCCGGCCGGACAGGGCATACAATAGCCGCAGCCGGTGCAGCCGTTTTTCAGCCGGCGGCGGAGCCGCTCCGCCGTCTCGGTCACGGCCTCCCGTTCCCGGCGGTCCAGGGGGCGGAAGTCCTGAAACGTATGCAGGTTGTCCTCCAGCTGCTCCATACTCCCCATGCCGCTGAGCACCACCTGTACATGGGGCAGGTTGGCTGCCCACCGCAGGGCCCAGGAGGCCGGAGTGGCCTCCGGATCCAGCCGGAGCAGGGGAGCGCAGGCGTCATCTGGCAGCTGGGCCAGGGAGCCTCCCTTCACCGGCTCCATGACCACCACCGGGATCCCCAGCGCCTCCGCCAGCGCATAGCCCCGCAGGCCGGCCTGATGCTCGGTATCCATGTAATTGAGCTGGATCTGGCAGAGATCCCAGCTGCGGGCCCGGAGGATCTCCTCAAAGGCGGAGAAGCTGTCGTGGAAGGAGAAGCCGAACCACCGGATTCGGCCCCGGCGCTGCGCCTCCTCCAGAAGCTCCACCACCCCCAGCTCCTTCATCCGCCGCCAGGTGTTCCGGCTCAGGCTGTGGAGGAGGTAGAAGTCCACATAGTCCGTCCGGAGCCGCTCCAGCTGCCGGGCGAAGCGCTCCGCCGCGTCCTCCCGGCTGGAGATCTCCCAGCAGGGCAGCTTGGTGGCCAGATAATAGGTCTCCCGGGGATAGCGGGAGAGGATGCGCCCCAGGACTGGCTCCCCCTCGCCGCCGTGGTAGGGCCAGGCGGTGTCGAAATAATTGACGCCGCCCTGGACCGCCCGGTGGATGAGCCGGGCGGCCTGCGCCTCATCCACCGTGCCGTCTGGCCGGAGCGGGAAGCGCATACAGCCGTATCCCAGCAGGGAGGGGGTGGCCGCCCCCATCCCAGGCAGGTTCATGCGCGTCTCCACAGGTCACCTGGCTCCCCGGAGAAAGGCCTCCGCCTGATCGGCGGCCAGCTTCACATACCCCGCCAGACCCATCTCCTGGGTTCCGGCCACCGACACGCCGCAGCTGTTCATGGGGATCAGGATCTTTTTTCCCCGGCAGCCTCCCACGGCCTCCGCTATCCGGGGGGTCACCTCGCCCAGGATGGAGTGGGCCACCACGATTCCCAGGGGGCCCAGCACCACGTCCGCGTCCATCACGCCGCGGACCACCGGATTTTCACCGGTGGCCACATAGTCGGCCCCTGCCTTCTGCATGGTGGCGGTGGCGATGCCATTGGTGCCCACGGCCAGCACCTCCGCCTGGGGGATGCGGTCCTTGACCGCCTCGACCAGCAGTTTTCCAAGACGGCCGCCCTGGCCGTCGATCACAACGATCTTCATACGCTCTTGCTCCTTTCCGGCGGTCCGCCGCCGCGGGAATCGACCGGTTTGCGGTTGATTCAGCAGACAGTATCATACCATATCACGCTCCGTTTGAAAAGCGCGGGAGGACGCGGTGGGCCGTTCCGCCGCAGAAAAAACCCCCGGCTGCCGGAAGAGATCCGGGGCCGGGGGCATTCAAACTGTGGGAAGTGAGATCAGAGGGCCGCTTTGACCCGTTCCACGGCCTCTCGGGTGGCCTCCGCGCCGCCGAAGGCGGTCAGGCGGATATAGCCCTCGCCGCTGGGGCCGAAGCCCGCGCCAGGGGTGGTGGCCACGTTGGCCCGGTCCAGCAGCAGATCGAAGAAGTCCCAGGAGCCCATCCCGTCCGGCGTTTTGATCCAGATGTAGGGGGCGTTCACACCGCCGAAGCAGGACAGGCCCGCGGCGGTCAGTCCCTCCCGGATCACCTGGGCATTCTGGCGGTAGTAGTCGATGGACGCCCGGGTCTGATCCTTGCCCTCCGGGGTGTAGATGGCGGCTGCACCCCGCTGGATCACATAGGGCACCCCATTGAACTTGGTGCACTGGCGGCGGTTCCACAGGGCGTTGAGGCTGGCCCCGTCCCGCTTCAGCTCCATGGGCACCACGGTGTAGGCGCAGCGGTTGCCGGTGAAGCCGGCGGTCTTGGAGTAGGAGCGGAACTCAATGGCACAGGTGCGGGCCCCCTCGATCTCAAAGATGGTGTGGGGGACGTCCTCCTCGGTGATGAAGGCCTCGTAGGCGGAGTCGTACAGGATCACTGCGCCGTTGGCGTTGGCGTAGTCCACCCAGACCTTCAGCTGCTCCCGGGTAGCCACCGCGCCGGTGGGGTTGTTGGGGAAGCAGAGGTAGATCAGGTCCACCTTCTCCTGGGGGGGTTCAGGGGTGAAGCCGTTCTCCGCCACACAGGGCATATAGACCAGCCGGGACCAGCGGCCCAGCTCCTCCTGATATTCGCCGGCCCGTCCGGCCATAGCGTTGGTGTCCACATAGACCGGGTAGACCGGGTCGCACACCGCAACGACGTTGTCCGTACCGAAGATGTCGCCGATGTTGCCGCAGTCGCTCTTGGCGCCGTCAGAGACGAAGATCTCCTCCGGCTTGATGTCCACACCCCGGGTGGCATAGTCATGCTGTGCGATGGCCTCCCGCAGAAAGGCATAGCCCTGCTCCGGGCCGTAGCCGTGGAAGCCCTCAAAGGTGCCCATCTCATCCACTGCCCGGTGCATCGCCTGGATGACCGCCGGGGCCAGAGGACGGGTCACGTCGCCGATGGACAGCTTGATGATCCTGGCCTGGGGGTGGGCGGCGGAGTAGACGGAGATCCGCCGGGCGACCTCAGAGAAGAGATAGCTGCCGGGCAGCTTTAGAAAATTCTGGTTTACCTTTGTCATATCGCAACAGCTCCTTTTGGTGTGATGTGCCAAGTCAAGGGACTCTTACCTGCTATTATCCCCCATGGGTCCCCGCTTGTCAATGCGGGATTTGTCCTCCGGCTGCTCAGGGACCTGCATCGCGTCCACTCCTTTCTGTGTCCTATCATCATAACACGGTTTTCTGCGGATGAGAAGCGCCGGGAGCCTGCTGGATGGCTCCGCTCAGCGGAGGGAATTTTGTATAGTTTCTGTGGAAAACCTGCGTTTTTTCTGCACTCTGGGCCCTTCCTTGTGGAAAATGTCACTTTTTATTCTGCTGTCCTCTGAATTTCTGTCTCCCGCTCCCTTGCCTTTTTTTCCGCTTCTGTGTTATGATGGCGGTATCGAGAGCCGCCGGATCTGCCCGGAGCCCGCACACCGATCGCCGAAGGAGGAAGCTGTCCCATGGATCAGGCCGTCGTCATCCGTCCCCGGTTTGAACCGGGCCGCCGTATCATCGCCGTCAGCGACGTACACGGAAATCTGGATTTTTTCCGGGGGCTGATGGACCAGGTGGGTCTGACCCCGTCTGACATCCTGGTGCTGGTGGGGGATCTGCTGGAGAAGGGGCCGGACAGCCTCGCCCTGCTGCGGTATGTGATGGAGCTGTCCCGCACCCACACCGTCTACCCCCTGTGCGGCAACTGTGACGGGCTGGTCCTTCGCTTTTTTGATACGGATGAGCTGGACGGGCGCTTTTACTCCGCCTATCTGCCCATCCACCCGGAGAGTACCATCCGCCAGTTGGCGGAGGAGCTGGGCTTTTCGAACTGGCGGGATTTTCCCGCTCTGCGGGCTGCCCTGCGGGAGGCTTATCCGGAGATCCGCGCCTGGCTGCGGGGGCTGCCCACCATCCTGGAGACGGAGCACCTCCTCTTTGTCCATGGCGGCGTCCCTTCCCGGGAGCACATGGAGACGCTGAATCGCTGGAAGTGCATGAAGAACGACAACTTTCTGGGGCAGGGCCATCGCTTTGACAAATATGTGGTGGTGGGACACTGGCCGGTGACGCTGTATCACCCCCATATTCCATCCGCCGCACCGCTCTTTGCCCGGGAGCAGAATATCATCTCCATCGATGGGGGCTGTGTGCTGAAGCTGGACGGCCAGCTCAACGCCCTGATTTTCCCCACGGAGGACTCCGACACGTTTACCTGGCAGGCGTATGACGGTCTTTCGGTCTATACCGCCCTGGACCGGCAGGAGGCCTCCCCCGACTCCATCAACATCCGCTGGGGCCGATCCGACCTGGAGCTGCTGGAGTCCGGAGAAGAGTTTTCCCTGTGCCGGCACCTGGAGTCCGGCCGGGAGCTGTATATCCTGACCTCCTACCTCCGGCGGGATGGGGAGCGGCTGTGGTGCGAGGACTCCACGGACTACCGCCTGCCCGTCCTCCCCGGTGACCCGCTCTCCCTGGTAGCCCGGACCTCCCGGGGCTGCCTGATGAAAAAAAACGGCGTGACCGGCTGGTATTCCGGCCGCCTGACGGACACACTAGAAAAACAGATCAAACAGTGAGGATTAGAATTTATGTTGGATTTTCACCCGTTACAGCTGGAGGACCTGCCTAAGCTCCGCAACTTCTTTCAATACAGCGGCAGCCGGGTCTGTGACACAACTCCGGGTACCGTCTTTATCTGGCGGGACCTGTACAAGACGGAGTGGGCGGTCTATGACGGCTCCCTCTATTTTAAGGTGGACTACCCTGGTTTGGGCCCCACCTTTACACTGCCCCTTGGGGGCGGACGGCCGGAGCACTACCGGCAGATCGCGGACTACTGCTGCCGCCGGAATATGCCCATTGCCTTCACCCCAGTCCCAAGGGATGAGCTGGACCGCCTGCAGGAGGCCTTTCCCAACAGCGCCGCCATCGCTAACCGGGATGCCTTCGACTACCTCTACCGGGCGGAGGATCTGAAATTTTTCCGGGGTAAGAAGCTCAGCGGCCAGCGCAACCATGTGAACAAATTTTTGAAGACCTACGGCACCTGGTCCTTCCGGGTGATCACCCCAGAGGACGTCCCCCAGGTGGAGGCGTTCCTGGACCGGTATGCCGCAGGGCGGGATAAGGCGTCCGCCTCTTTCCACGAGGACCTGGCCAAGACCCGGGAGGTGCTGGACAACTACGACACCTATGATATGCTGGGGGGGATGCTCCTGGTAGACGGCCAGATTGTGGGCTTTGCCCTGGGGGAGATCGTGGGGGATACCCTGTTCACCCACATTGAGAAGGCAGACCGGGACTATCAGGGCTGCTATCAGATGCTGGTGGCCCAGTTTGCCCAGCAGTTTGCCCATGAGGGCGTTCACTTTATCAACCGGGAGGATGACGCCGGCGACCTGGGCCTGCGCACCAGTAAGCTGTCCTACCACCCGGTGACTCTGCTGGAGAAGTACACCGTCACAGTGGACGAGCCCTGTAAGTTCTGCGCCTTGGCGGAGTAAACCCAATCAGAACATGGCTTCAGAATGGAGCATGACCAAAGTGCCGGACTTACCGGCGCTTTGGTGCAAAGTAAAGACTACGCGTAAAACGCGTGGCTTGAACAAGCCCTAAAAGGGTATAGGGTTTTCGTACTCGCGTTATCCTCGATTTGATCCGATTTTCTATTGCCCTTGGATGTACTTCCTCAGGGCCATCTCTTGGATACCTATGGTGCTCATATAGTAGCCTGTCGACCAGAAATTCTGGTTCCCAAATTTATACTTTAAATTTGCGTGACACTGGAAAATCATCATTGCACTTTTCCCTTTAGATCCCCCATAAAACTCAATACGTCAAACTTTACAAAGGGCGAAAACAGACCGTGAAACGGGCTGCTGACAACAAATAAAGGCTGAGTATCAAGCACCGGAAAAGTGCGAGGTATTCAGCCTGCTTTGTTGTCCGGGGGTTCCAAAGGGGCTTGCCCCTTGGCACACGACTTTGCTTGCAAAGTGTAGTGTATTATATGCTCTGTCGGTGTTGTGGTAGTGTCAACAGGTCCCTTATTGTACCGTATCAGTCCCAAATCACAAAAAGCGATAAGGTACAATAATTTTCGCAAATTGAAAAGCAAACAAAAGAAGACATGGTTTGCAGCCCTCTGGTAGAATGAAGTCGCGACACACCATTCTGAAAGGAGCGAGCAAACCATGCCTGAAAAGATTGTACAGCTGAATGAGGAAGTAATCAAGGGGCAGCTCAAGGAACTTGTGCGTGGCAGCGTAGAGGAGACACTCAACAAGCTGCTGGAGGCCGAGGCAGAGAAGCTGACCCAGGCTGCCCGGTACGAGCGTAATGAGCAGCGCCAGGGGTACCGGAGCGGCCACTACAACCGGAATCTCACCACTACATCCGGGGACGTTACCCTGAAGGTGCCCAAGCTCAAGGGGATCTCCTTTGAGACCGCCATCATTGAGCGGTATCGCCGCCGGGAGAGCAGTGTAGAAGAAGCTCTCATTGAGATGTACCTGGCAGGCGTATCCGTCCGACGTGTGGAGGATATTACTGAGGCTCTGTGGGGCAGCAAGGTGTCTCCGGCCACCATCAGTGAGCTGAACAAGAAAGCGTATGTCCACATTGAAGACTGGCGGAACCGCCCTCTGCAAGGCGGGCGCTATCCGTATGTCTATGTGGATGGGATCTACCTGCGCCGAAATTGGGGCGGAGAGTTTGAAAATGTGGCCATTCTGGTGGCAATTGCAGTGAATGAGGACGGATACCGTGAGGTTCTTGGTGCCGCCGAGGGGATGAAAGAGGACAAGTCCAGCTGGGTCAGCTTCTTCCAGTGGCTGCGCGGCCGCGGCCTGGACGGGGTTAAACTGGTGGTTGGAGACAAATGCCTTGGTATGCTGGAAGCTGTGGGAGAAGTATTCCCAGAGGCCAAGTACCAGCGGTGTACTGTGCACTTCTACCGCAATGTGTTCTCCGTAACGCCTCGCTCCAAGGTGAAGCTGGTGGCAAAGATGCTCAAAGCGATCCATGCTCAGGAGAGCAAGAAAGCTGCCCGGGAGAAAGCCAAAGCCGTGGTGGAGCAACTGCGCTCTATGAAGTTGAAAGAGGCCGCCAAGAAGGTGGAGGATGGCATTGAGGAAACGCTGACTTACTGCGATTTTCCCAGCGAACACTGGACTCGCATCCGTACCAATAACGTCATTGAACGGCTCAACCGGGAGATCCGCCGCCGCACTCGTGTAGTGGGCAGTTTCCCAGACGGCAACTCCGCCCTCATGCTGGTCTGCGCCCGGCTGCGCCATGTGGCCGGCACCCAGTGGGGCAACAAGAAGTACATGAACATGAAGCACCTGGAGGCTGCCCTTGAGGACGCCTCCATTGCTGGCTGACTTCTCTCATGCCAGGGCCTGCAAACCATTTTGCGAAAATTCCTTGACACTACCATCAGGATCGACTTCGCGGTCTTTCCAGTAACAAAATGTCAATAGTTTTTTAATCACTTTT
>CEAE01031007.1_pt1 | contig 44089 bp, 39 predicted proteins | sample 554951 | NCBI WGS metagenome assembly CEAE01 (sample SAMEA3182076, study PRJEB8094) | gut metagenome | biome: human; feature: gut; material: Stool; isolation source: human stools | place: Canada | collected 2012-03-28
CTATAATATTAGTTCAAAGGGGAAAGATTGAAAAGAAGCCCGACGTTTTCCCTTCAGAATGGAGAGCCTTATGAAAGCACTGACCTATATTGAACATGGAAAATTTGCCCTGCTGGACAAACCAAAGCCCGTCCTGACCGATCCGCGCGATGCGGTCGTGCGGGTAACGCTGGCGTCCATCTGTACCAGCGACCTGCATATCAAGCACGGTTCTGTGCCCCGCGCAGTGCCCGGCATTACGGTCGGGCATGAGATGGTCGGCGTGGTGGAGCAGACCGGCGCAGCGGTAAAAACAGTCCGCCCCGGCGACCGGGTCACGGTAAATGTGGAAACCTTTTGCGGAGAATGTTTTTTCTGCCGGCATGGATATGTGAACAACTGCACCGATAAAAACGGAGGCTGGGCGCTGGGCTGCCGCATCGACGGCGGGCAGGCGGAATATGTGCGCGTGCCCTATGCGGATCAGGGGCTGAACCGGATTCCCGACAGCGTCAGCGATGAGCAGGCGCTGTTTGTGGGAGATATTCTGGCGACGGGCTTCTGGGCAGTGCGGATTTCGGAAATTTCGCAGGAGGATACGGTTTTGATCATCGGGGCGGGCCCGACCGGAATCTGCACCCTGCTGTGTGCGATGTTAAAAAAGCCGAAGCGGATCGTCGTATGTGAAAAAGATCCGGCGCGGGCGGCATTTGTGCGGGAGCGGTATCCGGAGGTGCTTGTCTGCGGGCCGGAGGAATGTGAAGCCTTTGTGCGGGAGCATTCCGATCATGGCGGCGCGGATGTGGTTCTGGAGGCGGCGGGCGCAAAGAATACGTTTGAGCTTGCGTGGAAATGTGCCCGTCCCAATGCGGTCGTGACCGTTGTGGCGCTCTATGATGAACCGCAGAGCCTTCCGCTGCCTAAGATGTACGGGAAAAACCTGACCTTTAAAACCGGAGGTGTGGACGGCTGCGACTGCGAAGAGATCCTGAAGCTGATCGAGGCAGGAAAAATTGACACGACCCCGCTGATCACCCACCGGTTTGCACTAGAGGACATTGAACAGGCATACGAGCTGTTTGAAAACAGGCGGGACGGCGTAATCAAGACGGCTGTGGTGATGTGACCGGGGCGCAGCAACGATGCGATGCAGGCGCGCAGCGATCATGAAGCAGTCATAAAGTAGTCATGAAGCGATCATAAAGTGGCTATAAAGCAGTCATAAAGCGGTCAGGAGAACACGAAGGAGGAAGAAAAATGGAAAAGTCAACGGTTTATTTTACGGATTTTCGATGCCATGTGGGAACGAGCCAGCTGGATAAGCTAAAAAAGCTCTGTATCGCCGCAGGGATCAGGGACATCGACATGAACGGGAAATTTGTGGCGATTAAGATGCACTTCGGGGAGCTGGGAAATCTGGCGTTTCTGCGCCCCAACTATGCGAAGGCGGTGGCGGATCTTTGCAAGGAGCAGGGCGGCATGCCGTTTCTGACGGACTGCAACACGCTGTATCCGGGCAGCAGGAAAAATGCGCTGGAGCATCTGGACTGTGCGAATTTAAACGGCTTTAACACGATCACGACAGGCTGTCAGATCATCATTGGGGACGGGCTGCGCGGAACGGACGAGGTGGAAGTGCCGGTTGCAAACGCGGAGTACTGCCCGGCGCCGAAGATTGGGCGCGCCGTGATGGATGCGGATATTTTTATCAGCCTGACACATTTTAAGGGACATGAGGCGACAGGGTTTGGCGGCGCGATCAAAAATATCGGTATGGGCTGCGGAAGCCGCGCGGGCAAAATGGAACAGCATACGAGCGGTAAGCCGTCGATCGACGCAGAAAAATGCCGGGGCTGCCACCGCTGTGCAAAAGAGTGCGGAAGCGACGCGATCTCCTATGTGGACGGCAAGGCAGTGATCGATTACGACCTGTGCAAAGGCTGCGGCAGATGTATCGGCGCATGCAGTTTTGACGCGGTTTATAATTCTAACGACTGTGCAAACGAGCTTCTCGACCGGAAGATGGCGGAGTATGCGATGGCGGTCTGCCAGGACCGCCCGTGCTTCCATATTTCGCTGGTGCAGGACATCAGCCCCAACTGTGACTGCCACGGCGAAAACGACGCGCCGATCCTGCCGGACATCGGTATGTTTGCAAGCTTTGACCCGGTTGCGCTGGATCAGGCGTGCGCGGATGCGTGCCTGAAGGCGACGCCGATCGCGGACAGCCAGCTGGGAGAGCATCTGGCGCGGGAGGACTGGAACTGCCATCACGACCATTTCAAGGACTCCAACCCGAATATCGAATGGAAGGCAACACTGGATCAGGGCGAAAAGATCGGCCTTGGGACGAGGGAATATGTGTTGAAGCGGATCTAAGATGGCAAAAAATTACCAAAAAACCATTTTTGCCTGCTTTACGGGCTATATCGTGCAGGCGATCGTCAACAACTTTGCGCCGCTGTTATTTTTGACGTTTCAGGATACTTACGGAATCCCCCTGTCACAGATCACGCTGCTGATCACGTTGAATTTTCTGCTGCAGCTTCTGGTCGATCTTCTGGCGATCGGTTTTGTGGACAGGATCGGATACCGGGCGTCGATGGTGATCGCCCACGTCTGCTCGGCAGCAGGGTTTGTGCTTTTGACGATTTTGCCGGAGGTAATGCCGCCGTTTGCAGGGCTTTTGACGGCGGTGCTCGTGTATGCGGTGGGCGGCGGGCTTCTGGAGGTGCTGGTCAGCCCTGTCGTGGAGGCGTGCCCGACCCGGAACAAGGAAAGCGTCATGAGCATGCTGCATTCCTTTTACTGCTGGGGACATGTGGGCGTGGTGCTTTTTTCAACCCTGTTTTTTGCGGTGTTCGGTATTGAAAACTGGAAGCTTATGGCGCTGATCTGGGCGGTGATCCCGGTCGTAAACGGCATTGTCTTTACGCGCGTGCCGATGGCGCCGTCAGCAGAGGAAGGGGAAAAGGGGCTGTCTGTAAAAGAGCTGTTTTCGATGAAGCTGTTCTGGGTCTTTCTTCTGATGATGATGTGCGCCGGGGCGAGCGAGCAGGCGGTAAGCCAGTGGGCGTCAACGCTGGCGGAAAAAGGGCTGGGCGTGAGCAAGACCGTCGGGGATCTGGCGGGGCCGATGGCATTTGCCGTGCTGATGGGCGCGTCCAGGGCTTTTTACGGAAAATACGGGGAAAAAATAGATCTGGACCGGTTCATGAAGATGAGCTGCATCCTGTGCGTGGTTTCGTATCTGTGCATCGTCTTTATCCCGGTTCCGGCGGTGGCGCTTTTGGGCTGCGCGCTGTGCGGGATGTCGGTGGGCATCATGTGGCCGGGGACGTTCAGCAAAGCGGCGGCAGGACTGCGCAGGGGCGGAACGGCGATGTTTGCTTTTCTGGCGCTGGCGGGCGATCTGGGCTGCTCAGGCGGGCCGACGCTCGTGGGATTTGTGTCGGGGACCTTTGGGGAGGATCTGCGGAAGGGGATTTTCGCAGCGCTTATTTTCCCGATCCTGCTGCTGGCAGGGATGTGGATGGAAAAAGGGATAAAAAAGGCGGCTGGGTAAGGAAAATGCCTGAAAAGACATCGAAATGACAGGATTAAGAAGGGACGTTAAAAAATCCGGAGGGATCCCAAAACAAAAGGGATCTTTCCGGATTTTATATATATATTTTTTTTCTATATATGGAGAGGGTATCGTTCAATCATCTGGCTGATGAATGAATGATACCCTCTTATAAACTGACAGCGAACCTGACAATAATACGCTGCCTGATTTATATAACACGATTATGTGCACTCGCGCGAAAGGAATAGATTGCCTGACGGCAAACGCGCTCGGCGCACCCTTTTTTGAATCATCATTGTGTATAAGAAAGTCCAACCGATTTTTGACCGTAGTACATTATACATGATAACACAAAAAAATATACAAGTCTACTATTTTTTTCGCGCTTTGCTAAAATAACGATATAAAGATAGAGGAGGTTGACAATATGATCGTAATGGAAAACGTATGTAAAACATACAAAGTAGCAAAGCGGAATGCGGGATTTAAAGAGGCATGTAAAGCCTTGCTGCACAGGGAAGCAGAGGAAATCAGAGCATTGTCGGGTGTGAGTTTTACGATTCAGGATGGAGAGATGGTAGGGTACATAGGACCTAATGGAGCGGGGAAGAGTTCTACGATCAAAATTTTAAGCGGAATACTGACTCCCGACAGCGGTTCCTGTGTGATAGACGGACGGATACCTTGGAAAAATCGGATTGAGCATGTAAAGCAGATCGGCGTAGTATTCGGACAGCGCTCACAGCTTTGGTGGGATATTCCGGTCATTGATTCCTTTGAATTGCTAAAGGAGATATATTCCATTTCAAAAATCAATTATCATGACAAATTGGAAGAACTGACAGAACTGCTGCAGTTACAGGAGTTATTGAGAACGCCGACCAGACAGCTGTCGTTGGGGCAGAGGATGCGATGTGAAATTGCGGCTTCTTTACTGCATTCTCCCCGTTTGCTGTTTCTGGATGAGCCTACGATCGGATTGGATGCCGTTTCAAAGCTGGCAGTCAGGGATTTTATTAAAAAACTGAACAAAGAGCATAAAACGACTGTTTTGCTTACGACCCATGACATGCAGGACATTGAGGCGATTGCCAACAGGGTAATACTGATCGGGCGTGGGAATGTTTTGCTGGATGGATCTTTGGATGATATGAGGCAGGCGGCGAAAGCGGATAATCTGGATCAGGTTGTAGCCAATCTTTATCAGAAGCTGAATATTCTGTAGGAGGCAGACGGTATGAAGAAATATTTTTCCTTTTTTCGCGTACGCTTTTTAACGGTAATACAGTATCGGGCGGCGGCAGTATCATCCTTAACGACGCAGGTGTTATGGGGATTGATGGAATGTCTGGCATACAAGGCGCTCATGGAATCCAATACAGCCGGTTTGCCGATGGACTATTCTGCAGTGGTTTCCTATATATGGCTGAATGAAGCTTTTTTAGCTCTTTTTAAGACCTGGGCTGCGGATAATGATATTTTTGGAATGATCACAAATGGCGGAATAGCCTATGAGCTGTGCCGACCTGTTTCCGTTTATCATATGTGGTATGCCAGAAATTTAGGCGGAAGGATGGCAGAAACTGCGCTGAGATGCGGACCGGTACTGATTGTGGCTGTTTTGCTTCCGTTCCCTTACAGGATCAGTGCCCCTGTAAATTTCAGTACCCTGTGTTTCTTTGTGATTACGCTATTGCTGGGGCTGGGCGTTACAGCGGCATTCTGTTCTTTGGTATATATGCTTTGCTTCTTTACGATTTCACCGCAGGGATGGAAAATGATCCTGACAGGAGCGGTGGATCTGTTATCCGGTGCGCTGATTCCCTTTCCGTTTATCCCGGAGCCGTTTCGGAATATCATGGAGTTTCTGCCTTTTGGTTCTATGCAGAATGTTCCTTTGCGCATATACGGCGGGGATTTGTCAGGTGCGGAAATGTATCATGCGATGTTTCTGCAGGCATTCTGGCTGACAGCATTGATCCTTCTGGGACAGTGGGTATGCAAAAAAGCGGCAAGAAGAGTCGTAGTACAGGGAGGGTGAGCAGATGATCCTGAGAATAAAAAGAATATTACAGCTTTATATCATGTATGTTTCCGTTATTGTAAAAAGCACTATGCAGTATAAATTATCCTTTTTGTTAATGTTCATAGGAAGATTTTTGGTATCCTTTACAGGCTTTGTATCTCTGGCATTTGTGTTTTCCGGCTTTACGGATATAGGGGGATATTCCTACAGCGATGTATTGCTTTGTTTTTCCATAGTACAGATGTCCTTCGCTTTTGCAGAATGTTTCGGCAGCAGTTTTAAGGTTTTTTCGGGGATCGTCAGAAGCGGTGAGTTTGACAGAATGCTGCTGCGTCCCAGAAGCCCCATTATGCAGGTGCTGGGGACCAGGTTTGAACTGGGCAGATTGGCGGCGATTGCTACGGCTGTCATTACCTTGATTATTGGAATTAAGGAAAGCAATATTGAGTGGGGAATGTCCAATATAATGACAATGGTTTTTATGGTATTGGGCGGTACGATTCTGTTTATTGCGTTGTTTTTATTGGAAGCGGCATTTTGTTTTTTTACGATTGAAGATGGCGGAATATTGCATATGCTTACCTATGGAGCCCGTGAGCATGGCAAATATCCGCTGGATGTTTATGGAAACGGAATTAAAAATATTTGTACGTACTTTGTCCCGTACACACTGGTGCAGTATTATCCGTTACAGTATTTATTGGGGAAGACAGATCGGTGGTACTATGCGCTTTATCCATTTGGCGCGTTCCTGTTTTTGGGGGCATGCTATGCGCTGTGGCTGTACGGTGTGAGAAATTATAAGTCCACAGGCTCCTGAAGATCCATGAAATGATATTGGCTGGACAAGCTTGCATTTTTATCCGCCGGGGAAAAAACTTCCCCGGCGGATAAAAAAGTCATGTACTGATTTGGAAAACTCAAATCTTCCCGATCAGATACCCCTGCCTTCCCTCCCGCAAAAATACGGGGAGCGTGTCCAGCGGGGCGTCTGCCTCGATCCATTGGCCGCCGGAAAAGACCTGTCCGGTGCGCGCGTCTGTCCAGGATGCGCCGGAGGGAAGATATACCCGGCGGCTTCTCGCCTTTTCATGACAGACGGGAGCAACAAGGACGTCGGGGCCAAACAGGTAGGAGTCGGTGATGTCCCAGCATTCCTTGTCGTCCGGAAATTCATAAAAGAGGGCGCGGATGACGGGATCGCCGGTTTCATGCGCTTGTTTCATGAGCGATCTCGTATAATTCCGCAAAAGCTCGCGGAGGCGGATGAATTTGACAAGGATCGGATAAGCCTCGTCGCCAAAGCTCCACACTTCATTGTCAGCGCCTGTGCCCTCCCGTTCCTCTCCGGCGCGGTTGATGATGGGGGAGGAGGGCTGGCGGCAGCCGTGAAGGCGCATGACGGGGCAGAATGCGCCGAACTGGAACCAGCGCACGAGCAGCTCCCGGAAGCCTTCGTCTGCGATCTGTCCGCCGTGGAAGCCGCCGATGTCTGTCGTCCACCACGGGATGCCGGAAAGACCCATATGGATACCGGCGCAGATCTGCTTGCGGAAATCCTCGTAAGTTGACATAATATCGCCGGACCAGACGAGCGCGCCGTAGCGCTGGCTGCCGGCCCATGCGCAGCGGATCAGGTTTACGATGTCATCCTGACCGTTTTGTTTTTGCCCCTCATAAAAAAGGCGGGCGTATTCGCGGGGATAGATGTTTCCGGTTTCTATGACGGGGCCAGCATGGTAGCGGTAATTTTCATATTCATAGGTGGTAAATTCCGGTTCCGCCTCGTCCAGCCAGAATGTCCTGATCCCGAGGTCGGCGTAATTTTTTTTGCATTTTTCCCAGACATATTTGCGGGTGCGGGGATTGGTCGCGTCCATGAACACGTTGTTGCCGTGGAAGATCATCTGTACGTCGATGCCGGAATTGATCTTGACGAGAAGCCCCTGCTGTTTCATTTCCTCATAATTCTCGCTGCGCCAGTCCACCTGCGGCCAGATGGAAACCATCGTTTCAATGCCCATTTCCTTTAATTCATCGACCATCGCCTTCGGATCGGGGAAATATTCCTCATCGAAGCGCCAGTCGCCGCAGCGGGGCCAGTGGTAGTAGTCGATGACGATCACGTCCAGCGGGATGTTCCGCTTTTTGTATTCGCGGGCGATGTTTAAAACCTGCTCCTGATTGTAGTAACGAAGCTTGCACTGCCAGAAGCCCAGACCATATTCGGGCATCATCGGGGCTTTTCCCACGGCGTCCGCAAAAGACCGTTCGATGGCGGCGGGAGTGTCGCCGGCGGTGATCCAGTAATCCAGCTGGCGGGAAGAGCGGGCGGTCCATTCAGTCGTATTCATGCCGAAATGCACTTCCCCGACGGCGGCGTTGTTCCATAAAAAGCCGTATCCGAGGCTGGAAATATAAAACGGGATGCTCGCCTGGGAGTTGCGGTGGGCAAGCTCTAAATTATAGCCCTTTAGGTTCATGGCTTCCTGCTGATACTGCCCCATGCCGTAAATTTTTTCGGAAGGATTGGAAACAAAGGTCGCTTTTAAGGAATAGCCGCCGCCGGGAAGCGCCTGAAAAAAGCGCGGGCGCAGGCAGAGCGCTCCGCCGTTGGGGATTTCCTGCAGGAGGATTTCATTTTTGTCATTATAAAAAGTGATCTGCAGGTTATTGCCCCAGGGCTGGACGTTTAGCTCGGCGCAGATTTTCCCGTTGGAAATGACGGCTTTCCTTTCGCTGATCGTGATCCTTGCCTCTGAAAAGGCGGGCGGCAGAAGGGCAGGGCTGTCGTCTGTGACATCGCCCAAAATAGTGGAGCGGACGCGCAGGCTGTCTGCCCCCCATGGGCTTACCACGACGGTTTCGCCGTTTTCGCGAAAGATCAGGCTGCCGTTTTGATTTTCAAAATACTGCATAAGTACCTCCTTTGGAACGCACAAAAAGGCTTTGTCCGGTCAGATTTTTCTGATGTTACTGTTCACTGGCAAGCCAGTAAACAGTAACCTTCGCGGGCCTATTCAAAGTTTTTGCTGCGCAAAAGAGGCCCGCTCACTCCTGAATCACGTTCTTACGCCTCAAACGGCAAGCGTTTGAGGCTGCCGTGAACAGTAACTTTCTGATTCCAGCATAATCCCGGCAGCAGAAAATGTCTTTCATAATCTTGAGCAAACATGATACAATATTGACGTGATGACGGGAGGAAAAGCGATGGAAGAACGGAAAAAGGGAAGCTACAGGGAGCAGGTCGTCCATATGACACGGGCGCTGCCGTATTCGGTGCACCGCAGCTTTTTCGGGGAAAAGGATTCGCAGGCGCTCTATCTGCACTGGCATCCGGAGATGGAGCTGTACTATCTGGAGGCGGGAGCCGTCAATTTTGTCGTGGAGGATAAAAGCTTTGCGCTCCATGCGGGGGAGGCGGTCTTTGTCCCGGCAAACCTCCTGCACGGGGCGACCTCGCTGGAAAACGGCGGAGGCTCGTTTCGGGCGGTGGTGTTTTCGGGGGATCTGATCGCAGATCCGGGGCGCGGGGCAGAATTTGTACGATATGTGCAGCCGGTTTTGCAGGATGCGCGGAAATGTATCTGCGTCCTGCGGGAGGGGGAGGCGTGGCAGCGGACGGCGCTGGAGGATTTAAAGCGGCTTTTTTGGCTGGAGGAGGCGGAGGAAGACGGCTGTCTGGCATTGTCGGGGCTGATCGCGCTGATCTGGCAGCAGCTTTATAACGGGCATTTTTTTTGCGCGGCGGCAAAGGGGAGGGCGAAGGAGATGCAGGAGGTGGCGGATTATATTCAGGCGCACTATCAGGAGGAAATCTCTTTAAAAATGCTGGCGCAGACCGCGCACATGAGCGAGGGGCAGCTGTGCCGCAGATTCAGGCGGGAGATGGGGGAGACGCCCTTTACATGGCTGAAGCGCTGCCGCATCAAAAAAAGCTGCGCATGGCTTGCTGCGTCCGACAAAAAAGTGGCGGAAATCTGCACGTTATGCGGCTTTAACAACATCAGCTATTTCAACCGGGAGTTTCTGCGGGAAATGAAGCTCACGCCTTCGGAATATCGAAAATTATGCAAAAATTCTTTTGACAAAACAAGGGAATAATGCTATGATGTTTTCAGAATCAATTTGAGCTTAGAACTGGCTGTACTGAGAAGTCATCCTTTTCTTTTGATGGCTTGTGTGCAGTCTTTTTTTACGGATATATGTTCGTAAGACGGCATGCAGCGGGGTTTCCAATTGATCCAATAATTCAGGAGGTATCTGACGATGAACACAGGTGTAGTTAAGTGGTTCAATTCCAGCAAGGGCTATGGCTTCATCACCAACGATGCAAACGGCGAAGACGTTTTCGTACACTTCTCCGCAATCCAGGTTGATGGCTTCAAGACTCTGGAAGAAGGCCAGAAGGTAACTTTCGACGTAGAAAGCGATCCTAAGGATTCCAGAAAGCTCAGAGCGGTTAACGTTCACGTAGCATAAGGATCAGAGAAGAAAAGCTCCCGCGCAGGCGGGGGCTTTTTTTAATTCAAAATTCTATTTGGCAAAAGTTACAATAAGATTGACAGAATTGATTTTCCAGTATACATTGTAGCTAGATAGTTTTTTTAGTCACTAAATTTAGTTATTAAAATTAGTTGGAGGCGGTATGGGGAAAAGGCTGATCTATATCAATCTGGATGGATTCGGAAAATATTATTATGATGAAATGCCGGATTGCGGGACAGAGCTGGAAGGGATTGCAGAGCTGAGAAGGATGGGCTGCTTTTTTAAAGAGGCATATACCGGAATACCGTCGATCACTTTTCCGATGCAGAGCGCGATCGTGAGCGGATGTTACAGCAGCCGGACGGGCAACTGTGACAAGGTCTGGGACAGGGAACGAAACGAAGTGATACCGCTGAAGCGTCTGAACCGGGCAGAGACGATCGGGGAGGTTTTGGAAAAAGAAAATATCAAAACGGTGTCAATACAGCAGTTTACCCTTGAAAACAGAGGCTGCAGGAGGGACGATCCCGACCATCTGTACGTTCAGCCGGGCGGTGATTACAGGAGACGCTTTGATATGTTGGAACGCCTGATACAGAAAAAGGAAATTGAGGCGGAGGGCAGGGTGATCCGGTATGAAGAATTGCCGGAGGCGATTTTTGTATACATAGACGATCTGGATACGATCGGGCATAATCCGGATTTTTGCAGACAGGAGAAAGAGAGCGGCAGGGCTGCAAAGGTACAGGAACGGCTGAGGGAAATAGATAAAAGGATCTGTGTTTTGCTGGAAATTTTAAAGGGGCAGGGACTTTTGGAAAATACATATGTGCTGCTGACAACGGATCATGGAATGATTTCCTATAAAGAGGATAAGACAAAAGCGTTAAAAAGCGCTTTGGAGGAATGGGGATTTTCAAAGGTATCCTGCTGCTGGGAGGGGAGCGTGCCGGAGGAAACGCAGGTGCTGCTGACCGGGCACGGGATACAGTGTCAGATCTATCTGCCGCAAGGGACGCAGGAGGCAGAAAGGCAGAGGCTGAAGCATTATCTGGAAACGATGGACTTTACGGATCAGGTATTGACAGCAGAGGAGCTGGCAGAAAGGGGAGTATGCCGGGAGTACGCCGACCTGGTCGTAAGTCCGAAGGAGGGCATGGGCTTTTCCTTCGGCGGCATGGAAGAAGGAAGGCTGTATGCCTCCCACGACAGCCTGCACGAGAAGTGTCAGCATATTTTTGCGGTGCTGACAGGACCGGACGTTAAAAAGGGGTATGTGGAAGAGAGGACTGTTAAAAATATAGATTTTATTCCGTCCCTGGCAGAGCATATGGGATGGAGGAAACCGAAAAATGCGGCGGGCAGTCTGCCCGGATCGGTATTTACTTCTTAGGACAGGAGGCGTTTTCTTATGATAACCAAAGCGGGAAAGGAAACGATCAAATACATCAACAAACAGAATATACTGAATTTTTTCCGGAAAAAGGACGAGGTCCGGAAAACGGAAATTGTGGATTCGATCGGGCTGAGCGCAGCGACCGTATCGGCGCTGATACAGGAGCTGGTGGACGAAGGGTATCTGCTGGAAAAGTGTTACGGGGAATCCAGCGGAGGAAGAAAGCCGATGCTGTACAGCTTAAATAAAAACCTGTCGCTGGTGCTGGCAATAAAGGTGTCGGTAAAGGGCTTTGTGATCGGGATCCTGAATCTGAGCGGCGAGATCGTCTATCATAAAGAGGTAAAAAAGAAGATCTGCGGCAGCGGGCCGCTGCGGGAAAGCCTGACGGCGGAAATTTTGGAAATGCGGAAAAAACGGCCGGAGCTGGAACGCAGGATAAAGGCGGTAGGGTACAGCATACCGGGCGTTCTGGAATATTCCAAAAACAGGATCGTATATTCGGCAGCGCTTTTTATAGAAGAGTTTGACTTAAAGGAACTGACCGACGGGCTGATGCAGAGGGAGATTGACATTTATCTTTTCAAGGATACGGACGCACTGGTTTTAAACGAATACTACGAATCCGGGCGGAACGAACGCAACATGCTGTATCTGTACTGCGACAGCGGTGTGGGAATGTCGGTCATGAACCGCGGGAAGCTTCTCAGGATCGAGGGCTGCGGGCTGGAAATCGGGCATACGACGATCGATATACACGGAGAGAGCTGTAAATGCGCGTCGGTCGGCTGCGTCGGCACACTGCTGGGAGAGGCTCCCGCATTGAAGCGGTTTGAAGAGCTGAAAAAAGAAGAAAGTCCGGAACTGTGCGGGATGGGCTATCGGGAGCTGATTTCCATGGCGCAGTCCGGGGATGAGACGGCAAAAAAGGTGATCGAAGAGCAGTTGGAGCTGCTGGTCGTTGTCATTGTAAATGCAGTCAATCTGTTCAATCCGGGAACGGTTATCATCGGAGGGCCGCTGGTAAGCAGTCAGAAGGTGCTGGACGGGCTGGCGGAGCAGGTAAGGGGGAAGGCGCTGAAGCCGTTTACGAAAAAGCTGGATCTGCAGCGGGCAGGGCATGACGGCAGCGCGGCGCTGTCCGGAATGACAAACTATATTCTGGACAGGGATTTTTTCAGAACATTATCCGTATAAGGATAAGGTATAAATTTATAAAAAGGAGGATGCAGGTATGAAAAAATCTGCGAAAATGATGCTGATGGGGTTAGGGCTTGCAGCGGTGCTCGGAGGGTGTAGCGCTAAGCCGGAGGACGCCCAGACAACGGCGCAGGCGCCTCAGGGGGAGAGCGCTCCGGCAGCCGAAAGCAGCGCGGAAAAGGAGGGCGGCGAACAGGTAACGCTTACCTACTGGCAGCATTCCAGCGCGGCAAGGGATGAAATGATGACGGAACTGGTCAAGGAATTTGAGGCGCAGAATCCGGACATCAAAATCAAGCTGGAATTTATTCCGGAGGGAGATTATTCCCAGAAGCTGATCCCGTCGCTGGCAACGGATACGGCTCCGGACGTGTTCCAGATCCAGTCGGGGATGGTTCCGAAGCTGGCGGCGGCAGGAGCGATCCAGCCGTTGGACGAAACGGTAATGCCGTCAGAAATGATAGAAACGGAATTTGTCCCGGCAACGGTAAACGGGCTGAAATACGAAGATAAGTATTACGGGATGCCGACTGATGTGCAGACGATCGTCCTGTTCTGGAATAAAGCGCTTGTATCGGAAGCTGGGCTTGACGCAGAGAACGGGCCGCAGACATGGGAAGAGTTTTTTGAGTGGGCAAGAAAGCTGACCAAAAGGGACGGCGATACGCTGGTGCAGTCCGGCTGGGGAGGCAAGGGCTATGCGCCGGAGCTGCTTTCCTTTGTGGAGCAGAAGGGCGGAAAATTCTATGACGAAGCGTCCGGACAGTTCGTATTTGCGGATGATCCGACAGCGGTAGAGGCAATCCGGGAATATGCTTCTTTGTATAAAGATGACAAGGTATATGATACGGAATTTGTGAAAAACTGGGCAGGCTTCCGTCAGGGGCTTGTAGGCATGATGCTGGGACATCCGGCGATGATCGGAAACCTGCCCCAGACAGCGCCCGATCTGGATTTCGGAGTAGGGCTGATTCCCGCAAACGGCGACAGCAGGGCGACCTGCGTAACCTCCTGGGGATATGTTGCGAGCGCAAATGCGCCGTCTGCCGAGGCAACCCGCTTCATTGAGTTTTTAAGCAGCGAGGAAGTGGAAAAGAAATGGACGCAGAAAACCGGCGAGCTTCCCGCAAGAAAGGTTCTGCTGGAGGATGAGGAATTAAAGCAGGATCCTAAGGTTGCGGTAGCGATCGAGTCTCTGGAGGATTCCTTTGTGGGAGTGGTTCAGACGCCCGCGCTGAATACGATCCTTTCGGACAGCTATACGGAGTATTTAAAGACGGACAGACCTCTGGAAGAGATTTTAAAAGAGGCGCAGGACAAAATGAATACGGAGCTTACAAATCCGGTATAAAGGGGTAAAAAAGGAGGGCATCCGAATGCGGAAAGAGGGAAAGCGGACGGGGCATAAAAAAATAAGAACGATCAAGATCGCGCCTTATATTTTTATCGCGCCCGCGGTGATCTACATCGTTGCGGTGACCCTGATACCTGTACTTATGGCGCTGCCGATCAGTTTTACAAACTGGTCGGCACTCAGCCCCAACAAAACCTTTGTGGGGCTTGAAAACTATAAAATGCTGTTTTCGGATAAGGATTTCTGGAAATCCTGTCTGGTCACGCTGAAGTTTTTCATTTATGTGCCGTTGGTCATGGGGGTCGGGCTGGGAATTGCGTGTCTGCTGAATACGAAGCTGAAGGGGGTTAAGTTTTTCAGGCTGATCTTTTATTCTCCGGTCATCACATCGACGATCGCGGTAGCAATTTTGTTTGAATATTTTTTCCAGCCCAGTTTCGGGTTGTTTAACAGCATTCTGGAAGTGTTCGGGATTCCGGGCATCGGCTGGGTGGAGGATGCGGCAACGGCGGTTCCTTCCGTTATTCTGTTCAAGGTATGGAAAGGCTTTGGTGCGGCGATGCTGATCTATCTGGCGGGGCTGCAGGATGTTCCCAATGAGATCAAAGAGGCGGCGTCCATCGACGGGGCGGGGAGCTGGCAGAGCTTCCGGTATATCACGTTTCCGCTTTTAAGGCCGGCGCATATTTATCTGCTGATCCAGAACGTGATCGGGGTATTTATGATCTTTCAGGAAACCTACATGCTGAAAGGGCCGATGAACAGCACGAGAACGGTTGTAAATTATATTTATGAAAAAGGGTTCCAGAGCTACCAGATGGGATATGCGTGCGCCATGTCGTTTGTGCTGTTTCTGATCGTGCTGGTAATTACGATGATACAGTACAAGGCAACGAAGATGGATGTTTTATAAAAGGAGAGAAGGAATGGGTCATACGAAGGCAAAAAAGATATGTATCAAAACTTTTCTTTATCTTCTGATCGGGAGTCTGGCGGTTGTCGTTGCGTTCCCGTTTGTGTGGATGATATTTGCATCGTTTAAAGATGTGAAGGAATTTTATGTCCTGAAACCGACGCTTCTTCCGGAAAAGTTTATTTTCAGCAATTATACGGAACTGATCCAGACGCTGGATATTCCGAAATATTATTTAAACAGCATTATTGTCACAGCCGTTCAGGTAATTTCAAACGTAGTCATCGTTTTAATGGCGGGATACGGGTTTGCAAAATACAATTTTAAAGGGAAAAATGTATTGTTTTTGCTGATCCTTTCTTCAACGATGATCCCGTGGGTGGCAACGATCGTCCCGCTGTATATTCTGGCAAATAACCTGAATCTGGTGGACACGATGATGGGGCTGATCATTCCGGGAATGGCGGATGCGTTCAGTATTTTTCTGGCGAGAAACTTTATGTCGTCAGTGCCGACGCCGCTTCTGGAGGCTGCAAGGATCGACGGCGCAGGGGAGGCAAAAATTTTTATGCACATCGTTCTTCCGGCAGTAAAGCCGCTGATCTCCGTGATCGCGATCCAGAAAATGGTATCCAGCTGGAATGCGTTCCAGTGGCCGCTGCTTGTCGTCAATTCAGATGAGCTGAGGACGCTTCCGCTGGCAATCGCAAAGCTGTCGAGCCAGTATTATGATTCCTATAACCTGAAGATGGCGGCAGCGGCGCTGACGATCATCCCGGTGCTGATCGTATATGTGGTATTTCAGAAGCATATTGTGGAGGGCGTATCCCTTTCGGGTATTAAATAGGAAAAAGGATATGATAGATTTTCATGTGCATTCAACATTCTCAGACGGAGAGGAAGGAATAGAAGCCATTATTGATCTGGCGGTGCAAAAGGGGATAACGGATCTGGCGATCACAGACCATTTTGATCCCTATGATAAAGCCCTGTCAAACCGGGATAAGACGGGAAAGGAGCTTCTGGAGCACTTTGAAAGGATCCGGGAATATACCGCATGGAAAAATAAAAATTGCCGCATCCGGGTCTTGTGCGGGATCGAAACCTGTACCGGAATGGACGGAAGGCTGCGCCTGCCGGAAGAATGCCGGGAGGCGTGCGACATCATCATTACAAGCCCTCATTATGTGGAAGGCGATTACCCGTTTCAAAAGGGCGAATATGGGCTGGATGCGTACTGGGAGCAATATAAAAAGAAGCTGCTTGCGATGGCGGCAGGAGACGGCGACGTGCTGGGGCATCCGATGGGCTATCTTCCGATCAAGCCGATGCTGGGGGAGAATACCACATTTTGGTCGCGGCAGGAAATCTGCAGGACGATCTGCGAAAGGTATTTTGACAGGGAGTTTGTCCGTGCTTTAGGCGAGCGGCTGTATGCTTCCGGAAAAGCGTGCGAGCTGCACGGGGCTACAGAGACGCCGGCTGAGTGGATCGTACAGAGCCTGCACGAGCAGGGCGTGATGTTTTCGATCGGCAGCGACGCCCATGCGATGGGGCTGCTCGGAAAAAATGAAAGGGCAGAGGCGCTGGCAGCCAAAATGGGACTCAGGATCTGGGACGGAAAACAAAAATGATGGGAGAAAATAAAAATGGTAAAAGTTGCGTTGATCGGCTGCGGGACGATGGGAAGAACCCATCTGGCAGGATATGAAAAACTGAAAAATGTGAAAGTGACGGCGATTTGCGATCTGGATATGGAAAAGGCCGCAGAACAGCAGGAAAAGCATCCGGAGGCAGAGCTGTATACGGATTTTGACGAGATGATGGAAAAGGCGGAGTTTGAGGTGCTGGACGTGTGCCTGCCGACCTATCTGCATAAACAGTATGCGGTCTGTGGAATGGAAGCGGGAAAGCATGTTTTTTGCGAGAAGCCGATCGCATTGACGCAAGAGGATGCGCAGATCATGCTGGATACGGCAAAGCGCTGCAGGGTAAAGTTTTCCGTCGGCCATGTGCTCCGTTTTTTCCCCGGCTATAAAAATGCGGTGGAGCAGGTTAAAAACGGCAGGATCGGCATTCCGAGGCTGATCCGCACAACGAGGAATCAGGCGTTTCCCCAGTGGAGCTGGGAGGGCTGGTATAAGGACTATGAAAAAAGCGGCGGGCCGATTGTGGATCTGATCATTCATGATTTTGACTGGATCATCCATAATTTCGGAAGTGTGGAACGGGTATTTGCAAAGAGCTTTAACGGAAAAATAAACGGACAGGAGCACTGCATGGCAATCCTGAAGCTGAAAAACGGCGGTCTTGCACATGTGGAAGGCAGCTGGGCGTATCCGGCAGGAACCGCATTCCGGATGACCTTTGAGGTCGTCGGGACAAATGCCCAGATTGAGTTCGACAATCTGGAAAGCTCTCCTGTGATCAAGCATACGAATGAAAACGGCGTATATCATCTGGACCGCTATTCTCCGGTTCCCGGAACGATGGAACCTTATTGCGCGGAGCTGAACGAGTTTATTCAATGTGTGGAAAAAGACCTTCCTCCGGTTGTGACGGGAGAAGAGGCTTTGGAGGCGCTCAGGGTATCGCTGGCGGCGCTGGAATCTTCAAAAACCGGTAAGCCGGTAACATTATAATGGAGGATGCGGACATGGGAAAAGTAAAAATCGGCGTGATCAGCTTTGAGCATATGCACGCATTGAGCTATACGACGGCGTTAAAGAAGATGGCGGACGAGGCAGAGCTTGTCGGGATCGCGGATGAAAATGAGTTCCGCGGGACGAAGATGGCATATCAGTTCGGTACTCAATATTATAAAAATTATAAAGATCTGCTGGAAACGGATATTGACGGTGTGATCATCTGTACGAGCAACCGAAAGCATTGCCAGGTATCTCTGGATGCCGCGGCAAAGAAGAAGCATATTCTGGTGGAAAAGCCCTTTGCCATGACGCTGGAGGAAGCGGAGAGCATGTTAAGGGCGGCGCAGGAAAACGGCGTCCGCATTATGAACGCATTTCCGATGCGCTTTAACCCTGCGGTTGCGGAAGCAAAGGGGATCATTGAACGGGGAGAGATCGGGAAGATCCTTTCGATTACAGGGATCAATCATGGAAAGATACCGTCCGGCTGGTTTATTGATCCGAAGGAGTCCGGGGGCGGAGGCATCATGGACCACACCGTTCATCTGGCGGATCTGATGCGCTGGTTTACCGGGAGCGAATATGAAGCGGCATACTGCGAGGGCGGCGATCTGATCCATAATAAAAATATTGACGACTGCGGGCTGGTTGCCGCCGAATTTGCAGACGGCTCTTTTGTGACGATCGACTGCAGCTGGGCGCATCATGTGAATTATCCGATCTGGCCGCAGGTGGACATGGAGATCATCGGTGATAAGGGCTGTCTGGAAGTAAAGGCATTTGCACAGGTAAACCGCCTGTATGATGCGGAAAAAGGCGTGATCGAGGATATTGTCTGGAATGCGGACGGAGACGAAGGGCTGGTAGCGGAATTTGTGGACGTATGCCGTACCGGGAAACAGCCGAATGCGTCGGGACTGGACGGGGCAAAAGCGCTGGAGCTGGCATTGGCGTCCTATGAGTCACAGCGCACGCATGAAAAAATAGGCGTCAGACATATCAATCTGTAGTACAGGAACAGGAGGAAGAAGGATGGATAAGCTGAGAACCGGAATCATTGGCTGCGGGAAAATTTTTCCAATGCATGCGGTATCCGTTTCCAAGCAGGAACGGACGGAGCTGGCAGCGGTCTGCGATACGAAAAAAGACCGGGCAGAGGTGATGGCAGAGAGGTACGGATGCAGATATTATACGGATTATCAGGAGATGATCCGGACGGAGAAGCTGGACGCGGTTCATATTTGCACGCCCCATTATCTTCATCCTGAAATGGCGGTCTATGCAATGGAACACGGCGCCCATGTCCTGACGGAAAAACCGATGGCGATCAGGCTGGAGGACGCTGTTCGCATGAATGAGACTGCACAAAAAACCGGAAAGGTATTGATGGTAAGCTTTCAGAACCGCTTCAATCCGGGCTCACTGCTGATCAAAAATACGCTGGAGGCAGGAGAATTGGGGAAAATCCTGTCGGCGAGGGCGATGGTGACCTGGGATCGTTCAGACGACTATTATCAGCAGAGCGACTGGAAAGGAACGTGGGAAAAAGAAGGCGGCGGCGTGGTGATCGATCAGGCGATCCATACATTGGATCTGATGAACTGGTTTATTCAGGATGAGATCGAATATGTGGAAGCGCAGATGGGCAACCGCGCCCATGAGATCATTAAGGTAGAGGATTGCGCGGAGGGCGTGATCAGCTATCGAAACGGCGTGAAGGCATGTTTTTTTGCAATTAACTATTATGCCTATGATGCACCGGTGGAAATTGAGCTGTATTGTGAAAAAGGAATTGCAAAGCTCGTTGGGGAGCGGGCGCACATCCGTTTTCATGACGGCAGGGAGCTTGTCGCAGACAGAAATCCGTCGGAGGTATTCGAGTTCGGAAATGTGAAGCAGTATTGGGGCGTCGGGCATATGAAGGAAATCGAGCATTTCTATTCCTGTCTGGCGGAGGGAAAAATACCGCGCAACACATCCGGAGAAATTATGCCGACGCAGGAACTGATCTGCGCGATTTATCAGAGCGCGCGTGAGAACAGGAGGATTTTTCCGGAGGGGAAATAAGAAAACGGGATGATAAGAGGCGCGTCATTAAAAAGGGGTTGTGATAAAAGGTGTCGGAGAAAATCCGATGCCTTTTTGTATTTAATGAGCCGGATTACGGTCTGGCGCTGGCAAAAGCACACGGATGTAATCTGACAATAAAAGCGGAAGCGATATGGCTCCGGCAAGGATGGAAAAGGGAGCTGCTGAAACGCCCCCTCTTTTTTGATTAAAAATCAGCTTTAATGTATTCAGACGGCGTTTGGTTTTTATAGTGTTTAAAAACCTTTGCAAAGTACGAGGCATCATGAAAACCGCAGTCATAGGCGATTTCTGTAATTGTTTTATGGGTATAGGATAGCTGTTCACAGGCGGCTTCGATTCTGTAATAGTTTAAGTAGTCCAGGGGCGTCCGATGGGTCAGATCACGGAAATAGCGACAGAAATAGTTTTCATTCATATTTGCACAGGCTGCCAAATCAGCAAGTTTAATATCTTCTGAATAGTGCTCATCAATAAAAGACAAAACGTTTTTTAAATGCAGTATTTTCCGTGTATTATGAGATGTTACTTCATGATAAAGATGCTGCTGGAATAGTTCGCCAAATAAAATAAAGGTATAACCTTGAAGCATAATAGGATAACTGGAAGGTTTAAAGCGTATGAGATCCAGCATAGAGCTGATGGTTATGTTGATTGGATTTTCGTTTTCAAAAAAATTATTGATAATGATTTTTTGATTTAAAAGGTCAAAAAGCTTATGTTCATATAATTGTGTATGGGAATTTAACAGGAAAATGCGGTCTAAATCTAAAAGCAGGCATTCGTAGCAGCAGCTCTGCTCTTCCAAAGGAGAGCCTCCGTGGGTAATGCCGGAAGAGATAAATGCGCTGTCGCCGGGGGAGAGAAGGAGTTCACAGTCTTCTAGCTGAAGATGGAAGTGCCCCGAAAAAACATGTACAATTTCACAGAGAGGGTGCCAATGATAAGGCATATTGTAGCGAGGATGGATGTGGGTAACATGATAAAAAAAGTATGGAAAATCATGGCCTTTGTGTTTCTGCTGTTCTGGATAATCTAAAAATTTCATTGTGAAGTTCCTCCTGTCAGATATTTATATTATATCATAAAAAGTGAATATTTTACCTGAAATCACTAAAATTGTACAAGAATGAAATAGAAAAGTACACTAGAATGGATATATAAAAAGTTCGGGAGGAAGGGGCATGAAAAATACAGTAAAAAAACAGACATGGAAGCTGGTAAAAAGAAATTACTGCCTGTATTTGTTTTTAATTCCGGCAGTGGTATTTATTGGGATTTTCTGCTATGCGCCTATGTACGGAATCCTGATGGCATTTCAGGATTATTCACCGAGTAAGGGAATCGCGGGAAGCGCATGGGTTGGATTAAAGTGGTTTCAAACTTTTTTTTCAATGCCGCGTTTTTGGCAGATCGTAAAAAATACGCTGGTAATCAGTTTATATTCACTGATAGTTGGATTCCCGATTCCGATTTTGTTGGCTTTGATGATCAATAGTGTAAAAAGCAGCAGATTTAAAAAGATAACCCAGACGGTTACCTATATGCCGCACTTTATTTCAACAGTTATTTTGGTAGGGATGATGTCGGTGTTTTTATCTCCGAGATCAGGTTTTTTAAACCATCTGATAACAGTGCTGGGAGGGCCGGAGGATCTTTATTATATGGGGAGCGCCGCAGCATTTCCGCATCTCTATGTATGGTCTGGGATTTGGAAAGATATGGGATGGAGTTCCATTATATATCTTGCCGCATTATCGGGAGTTGATCAGGAACTGCATGAGGCAGCGATGGTAGACGGGGCGAGCAAATTAAAAAGGATCATACACATTGATCTTCCGGCAATCATACCGACAATGGTGATTTTATTGATTATGAATACTGGCAGTATTATGAATATCGGGTATGAAAAAGTGTTTTTGATGCAAAACGATCTTAATGTAACGGCATCGGAGGTAATTTCTACATATGTGTATAAAATAGGGCTTAAACAGCAGCAGTACAGTTATTCTGCGGCAATCGGGCTATTTAATAATATTGTGAATTTTTTCCTGCTTGTGGTTGTGAATAAAATATCGAAAAAAATATCAGGATCCAGTTTATGGTAGGAAGGGGGAGCAAAATGCGAAAAAAAATCCGGTTTACACAGGATACTGTTTTTGATGCGGCGGTAGCGGCTGTACTGATAGCGATTATTATTATCATGGCATATCCGATTTATTTTGTAGTAGTTGCATCGTTTTCAGATCCGGAATATGTAAATAGCGGCAGTATGCTGTTGTGGCCAAAGGGCTTTACTCTTTTAGGATATCAAAAAGTATTTGAAGACCCGAGAATATGGATCGGTTATGGAAATACATTAATTTATACGATTGGAGGAACTGCGCTGGGAACAATAATTACAATGATGGCAGGATATGCCCTGTCCAGAAAAGACCTTCCGTTTCGCAATATTTTAATGGGGTATTTCGTATTTACAATGTATTTTGGAGGCGGGCTGATTCCTTTTTATATGGTAGTAAAAAAACTCCATTTAACGAATACAAGGATGTTGATGATCTTGGTCAGTGCGGTAGCGGTTTACAATATTATTATTACACGTTCGTTTATGGAGAATGATATCCCGGAAGAACTACGGGACGCGGCAAGAGTGGATGGATGCGGAAATGGGAGATTTTTCTTTAAAATTGTATTTCCTCTGTCAAAGGCAATTATGGCGGTACTGATTTTGTATATTGCAGTAGTTTATTGGGATTCTTATTTTAATCCGATGATTTTTCTGACCGACAGGGATAAGTATCCGTTGGCATTATATTTGAGAGAAATTCTGTTGACAGCGGCTACGGGAGCTGCCAATTCGATTACGACGGACGCGGATGCGGCGAGAAAACTTCAGACAATGGTTCAGGTTATTAAATATGGTGTCATTGTTGTATCTACACTGCCGATCGTTTGCGTATATCCATTTTTACAAAAATACTTTGTAAAGGGAGTTATGATAGGGTCTATTAAAGGATGAAGAACTGAAAATGCAGCAGCTATTTATAAAAGGAGGATAATAGGATGAAAAAAAGGATTATGGCGCTGTTATTGGGAGTATGCTTGGCAGTTATGCCGGGATGCGGAGAGAGTAATATTGTGGGGGATAACGCAGCAGAAGAAAGGGAATCGGGAGAGAAAACGACAACCTTTAAAGTAGCGGTAGTGTTACATCCGCTATCAAAGGATGAAGATTTTAACAACAAGGAAATTTATAAGAAAGCAGAAGAAGCAACGGGAGTACATATTGAATGGATACCGATTGCCGCAGCAGATGCAGAGGATAAAGTGAATATCATGCTTGCTTCTGATTTGCCAGATGCTTTTTTAGGGTTGATAGGGGAAAATCAGATTGCAAATAATATGGATTCTTTTGCCGACTTAGCTCAAAATGATCTGTTGAAGACGTATGCGCCGCATGTGTGGTCGGATTATGAAACGATTCCCGGCGGAATGGATCTGGTAACCTGGCCGGACGGATCGATTCGTTCTTTGATGACGGGGAGACAGACAAGCTATGAAAATGACGCAATGGGAATCATGTTCATGAATAAAGACTGGTTGGATAAAGCTGGAAAAGAAATACCACAGACAACAGAAGAATTTTTGGATGTATTAAGGGCGTTCAGGGATGGGGATATGAATGGAAACGGAGATGCGACGGATGAAATACCATTCGAACCATCGCAGAGCGACTGGTGTTCCAAGATCATGAATGCGGCAAATCCGTGGGGGATTGCAGGAACTGATTCCGGTGATGAGCAGGCATATAAAATGATAAAAGACGGTAAGGTTGTTGGAACGGTAGATACCGATGAATTTAGAAGCTTTCTTGAATTTTCTCATCAGATGGTAGAGGAAGGGCTAATGGATGTAGAGGCCTTTTCCCAGACTTCGGAACAGTATTATGCAAAGCTGAGCGAGGGGATTGTAGGCTGTTATTATACATGGACTCCGAGCGGAGATATGGGAGAGGAAGCGGCGGAAAATTATGTCCCGGTTGGAAAAATTGAAGCGCCGGATGGAAACGGATATGTAAAAACAGGTGCTCAGGATAAATTTGCAGCTAACAGAACGGGCTTTGCAATTACCAGTGCATGTAAAAATATTCCGAAGCTTCTGGAATGGTGGGATTATATGTCCAGCACAACAGAATTGAAATACATTTCACGTTTTGGAAAAAAGGGTGAAGCATGGGATATTGATCAAAATGGAAAAGTATATGAAAAACTTCCGGACAGCCTGACGGAGAAATTCAGTATCGAGAATTATAAATACACATACGGTATGGTTGACTATGGACCATTGATCAGAAAAGATGAGAATGCAGAAATTAAAGAAGAAATTGCAAAAACGTCATGGTACAGAAATGAATGTGTAAAGAAAGTACATGATTTTTGCATTCCGGCAGAGGAACAGATGCCGATACGTTTTGTAGATCCGGCGAAAACAAGTGAACGGACTTTTATTGAAACAGAACTTTTTTCATATATAAAAAATTTTACCGCAACAAGTATTTTGGAAGGGATTGATGATGCGGCATGGGATACCCATTTAAGTCAGTTGAAGGCATTGCAGTACAATGAATGGCTTCAATGGTATCAGGATTTTCTGGATAAAAAATTTTAAATAAATATAGGGGAAACGGGGGAGGAGAGGGGACTCCCCTGTATGATAAATATGAATATCAGGAAAATATCAGGAATTGACGGGGATCAGAGAGATTATTATTTATATCCTAAAGCGATACCGCCATATGGACGGTCGGAATATATCGAAGAGGTTGTTTTGGATCGGTTTCGTTATCATAGCGGAGAGGGCGATATGTGGCCCCTGACATGGGCGGCAGACGATATGATATATGGCGGAGCAGGGGATAATAGAGGATGTCCGATGAATATATGGAAAGTGGAAACGCTGCGGTTTTCACCGGAAAGTCTTACTTCTACGGGGCAATGGCGCATGGACGTGATCAATGAAGAGCCGGTAAATTTAAGGGAATGCTGTCATGGCAAAGCTGTTTCTGTAAAACCATCGGGAATTTTAGATATTGGCGGGATTCTCTATTTGGGCGTAGAAGCACAAAATTATGGAGAGGATCCATTATTTTGCAGGCAAAGGAATCTGTATGGGTGGATCATGAAATCGACCGATCAAGGAAAAACCTTTGAAACAGGCCAGCTGGAAACAGATTTTTTCAGAAATAAAATCGCATCGTGCCATTTTTTACAGTTTGGAAAAGGATATTCGGGAGCCAGAGACGAATATGTCTATGCATATTTTCCATATGATAAAGAAGATGGAAACAGCTACTGGGAAAATAATGATGCCCTGTTACTGGGACGTGTTTTGTGCCAGGATATTATGAAAAGAGAGGCGTGGGAATTTTACTGTGGTATGGCTTCAAAAAATCCGATATGGAATTGGGATGAGGAAAAAGCGGTTCCGGTATTTGAATATTATAAAATGACAGGGGCAAATCATGTATCCTATAATCCCGGAATCAGGCGGTACATCATGGGAAATTACAGTTTTATAGATGAAAATCTGAACCCAAGGCCAATTCATCAGATGAGATATCCGGAATCCCATTACAGTCAATTAACATTGTATGAGGCACCGGAACCATGGGGGCCATGGAAATTGTTTTACCGGGATGACCGATGGGGGACATATGGAGACTATCAGCCGAATTTTCCTACAAAATGGATGACGCAGGATGGGCGGATTCTGTATATGGTTTCATCAGGCTCATGGGATGATTATAATTTTGTTGTTCAAAAGATGGCGATTCGATTAGCAGGAGATAAAACATTGCCGGATGCTGCCAAATATTTTAAATATGAAGCATAAAAAAAGAAAGCTGATACGAAAGAATACAGTATATTTTTGTATCAGTTTTCTTCTTTTTTGTCCCCACTTCCCCCCTTGCGCAATCCCTCCCCCCGCATTATGATAAAGAAAGGCAGACATTTTTCAGACAGGATGCCTGATCCCAAATAGAAGCGACAGGAGTATAGGAATGGACATTATCAACAGATTAAAAGACGAACTTTCCGTACAGCGCTGGCAGGTGGAAGCTGCGGTAAAGCTGATTGACGAAGGGAACACGATCCCGTTTATTTCCCGATACAGAAAGGAAGCGACAGGCTCGCTCAATGACGAGGTGCTCAGAAACCTTCATGAGCGTCTGATATATCTGCGGAATCTGGAAGAGAAAAAGGAATCGGTGCTGGCAGCCATTGAGGAGCAGGGCAGCCTGACGGACGAGCTTAGGGAAAAGATCCTGGCGGCGGAAACGCTCGTGGTTGTAGAGGATCTTTACCGTCCTTACCGTCCGAAAAGAAAGACGCGGGCAAGCGTCGCAAAGGAAAAGGGGCTGGGCGGTCTGGCGGATCTGATCCTTCGGCAGGAGCTGGCGGGTTCTCTGGAAGAGGAAGCGGCAAAATATATCAGCGAAGAAAAGGGCGTGTCAGATGGAAAGGAAGCGCTGCAGGGCGCAAAGGACATCATTGCGGAAGGGATTTCCGATGAGGCGGATTACCGGATCTATATCCGGAAGCTGACGATGGAGGAGGGAAAGCTTTCCAGCACGGCAAAAGATGAAAAAGCCCAGAGCGTATACGAGATGTACTATCAGTACGAGGAACCGCTCAAAAAGGCGGCGGGCCACAGAATCCTGGCATTAAACAGAGGAGAAGCGGAAAAATTTCTGACTGTGAAGGTAGAAGCGCCGGAGGAACGCATCCTGCGCTATCTGGAAAAAAAGGTGATCGTGCGGGATAATCCTGTGACCAACGAGGTATTGAAGGATGTGGTGGCAGACAGCTATGGCCGCCTGATCGCCCCGGCAATCGAGCGGGAGATCCGCAATGAGCTGACGGAAAAGGCGGAAGAGGGCGCGATCAGCGTGTTCGGCAAAAACCTGCAGCAGCTTCTGATGCAGCCTCCGATCGCAGGCCGCGTTGTTCTGGGCTGGGATCCGGCTTTTCGGACGGGCTGCAAGCTGGCGGTCGTGGATGCGACCGGAAAGGTGCTGGATACAAAGGTGATTTATCCGACCGCGCCGCAGAACAAGGTAGAGGAGGCGAAAAAGGAGCTAAAGCGCCTCATCGACAAATATGATATTTCCCTGATTTCCGTCGGCAACGGAACGGCGTCACGGGAGTCCGAGCAGGTCATTGTGGAGCTGATCAAGGAGCTGAAAAAGCCGGTGCAGTATGTGATCGTCAACGAGGCGGGCGCTTCCGTCTATTCTGCGAGCAAGCTGGCAACAGAGGAGTTCCCAAATTTTGACGTGGGACAGAGAAGCGCGGCTTCCATCGCGCGCCGTCTGCAGGATCCGCTGGCGGAGCTTGTAAAGATCGACCCCAAATCCATCGGTGTCGGTCAGTATCAGCATGACATGAACCAGAAAAAGCTGGGCGAGGCGCTGGGCGGCGTGGTGGAGGACTGCGTAAACCGCGTCGGCGTGGACTTGAATACGGCGTCTGCGCCCCTGCTGGAATATATTTCCGGCGTTTCCAAGGCGGTTGCAAAAAATATCGTGGATTACCGGGAAGAAAACGGCAGGTTTACGAACCGACGCCAGCTTTTAAAGGTTCCGAAGCTGGGGCCTAAGGCGTTCGAGCAGTGCGCGGGCTTTCTGCGGATTTCAGACGGGGATAACCCGCTGGATGCAACGAGCGTCCATCCCGAATCCTACCCGGCGACGATGGAGCTTCTGGAAAAGCTGGAGCTTTCGATGGAGGATGTGCGCGCCCTGCAGGCGGAGAGCAAAAAGGCGGCGCACGGCAGCGCATCGGGAAGCGGCAAAGCGGGGGACACCGGCGCTTTGGAGAACCAAAAGAAAGCCGGCAGGAATGACCGCAGAAAGGGTGGCTTCCAGATCCGCAGCACGAATACCGCGATGGGACAGGCGCTGGCGGCAGCGCTCAAAGATATGGACATGGGAGAGCGGGAGAGAACCGCAGCCGCAGCGAAACAAAAAAACGGCGCAGCAGCAGGGCAGCGGTTTTTGGAAACAGCGCAGACGGGCGTGTTGGAGCGCCGGATCAAAGATAAAAAGAAACTGGCGCAGGAGCTTGGCATCGGCGAGATTACACTGACGGATATTTTAAAGGAGCTGGAAAAGCCCGCGAGGGATCCGAGAGAGGATATGCCCAGACCGATCCTTCGCAGCGATGTTTTGGAGATGAAGGACTTAAAGCCGGGCATGATCTTAAAAGGGACGGTGCGCAATGTGATCGATTTTGGCGTATTTGTAGACATCGGCGTTCATCAGGACGGGCTCGTTCACATTTCCCAGATCACAAACCGCTTCATCAAGCATCCGCTGGAAGCGGTCAGCGTCGGGGACGTCGTGGATGTGAAGGTGCTGGACGTGGATGTGCCCAAAAAACGCATCAGCTTAACGATGCGTCTGGATCAGGAGAAAAAATAAAAAACAGAGGGGAATGTATCGGACCCGGGGAGGTTACAGATGAGAGTTGTTGTAGACGCTTCTGAAAAGAAGGAGCCGCTTGGCGATCTGTACGGTATATTTTTTGAGGATTTAAACCATGCGGCGGACGGAGGGCTGTACGCGGAGCTCATACAAAACCGCGCCTTTGAATTTGATCCGGTCGACAATCCTGCGTATACGCATCTGACCGGATGGGAGCTTGTGGGATCGGAAACGGAGATCGGGGCTTTCGTGCTTACGGGAAATCCGGTCAGCCGGAAAAATCCCCATTATCTGGCGCTGGATGTGCGGATGCGCGGGAAAAATGCCGGGATCAGAAATCGCGGCTATCATAACGGGATCGTATTCGAGGCAGGAAAATCATATCGGTTTTCCTGCTGGGCAAAACGGGAGCAGGACAGGAAAGCGCCGCTTTCGGTGTCTTTGCGGGATGAAAATGACAATGTGCTGGATCAAAAGGAATTTACGCTGTCAAAAGACTGGGAGAAATACGAGGCGGTCTTTACGCCAAACGCGGGGACAAAGGCAGGGAGCCTGACGCTGATCCCGGAAGGGGGCGGAAGGGTATATCTGGATTTTGTGTCGCTGTTTCCAAAGGACACCTACAAAAACCGCCCCAACGGGCTGCGGCGCGACCTGGCGGAGCTTCTGGAAAAGCTGCACCCGAAGTTCATGCGCTTTCCGGGAGGCTGTCTGGTGCACGACGGTTCGCTGGATCCGGATGCGAGGGACGCCCAGTACCGCTGGAAAAATACGGTCGGGTCGTTGGAAAAACGTCCCGCGCGGCGCAGTAACTGGGGCTATAACCAGACGCTGGGGCTGGGATTTTACGAATATTTCCAGCTGTGCGAGGACATTGGGGCAAAGCCCCTTCCGGTGATTTCGCCGGGATATGACCCGCACCACCAAAGGGCTGCGGAGTTGGATGAAATGCAGTATTTTGTGGACGAAGCGCTGGATCTGATCGAATTTGCCAACGGGGACGCTTCCACCGTATGGGGAGGCGTGCGCGCGAAGATGGGACATGCAGAGCCTTTCGGGATGGAATATCTGGGAATCGGAAACGAAGAAGTGGGAGAGGCGTTTTTTGAACGCTACAGGATCGTGGCGGACGCGGTGCGCGCCCGTTATCCGGAAATAAAGCTGATCGGGACGGCGAGCCCTTTTGCCGCGGGAGGCGAGTATGAACGGGGCTGGCGTCATGCAAGGCAGGACGGGGCAGATTTTGTGGACGAGCATTATTATATGACGCCGGAATGGTTCTTGGCAAACCATCACCGTTATGACGGTTTTTCGGCAGACGACCCGAAGGTATTTCTGGGCGAGTACGCTTCCTGGGGAAATACATGGTATAATGCGCTCTGCGAAGCGTCCTACATGCTGGGGCTGGAGCGCAATGCCGGGGCGGTCGGACTTTCCTGCTATGCGCCGCTGTTTGCCAACGCAGATTATGTGAACTGGAAGCCGGATCTGATCTGGTTTGATCAGGAAAAAAGCTTTGGCACGGCAAATTATTATGTGCAGAAGCTTTTTATGGAAAATCAGGGAGAATACAGGCTGGATGTGAGAACGGAGGAAATGCCGGAGCCGGTGTGCCTGACGAGGGAGCCTGAAAAGCTCTGCGGCAGCCTGCGCCTGTCCGCAGACGAGGCGGCGGTCTGCTACAGCAATATCCGCCTGCTTGACGAAGAGGGCAAAAAAGAGACGGTATTTGAAGACGCAGAGATCCGCGGAGGAAAGGAAATCGTCCTCCCGGGGACCGCGTCTGCGCATTATTGCCTGAAGCTTTGCGCCAAAGAGCTGGAAGGCTTCAAGGGATTCCGGATTTATTTCGGGGAAAGCTCGGAGCGCGACAGGCTCTGCTGGAGCATAGGAGGCTGGCAGAATCAGGATACTTCGATTTTTGAAACAATATCCGGGAGAAATTCCGAATTGAGCCAGTATCTGATGAGCGTGGAATGCGGCAGGGAATACGAGCTGGAGCTTCGGGTGGACAAAAGGCGAGTCCGGACATTCATTGACGGAAAACCGTTTCACGATATTGAGGTAAAGCCGGTGATGGCGGAACCGCTTTATATCGGGGCGGCTCTTTGCAAAAACAGAGACGTCATCATAAAGGCGGTCAACGTGCTGGATCAGCCGCAGAAGGCAGTGCTGGAGCTCAGGGGGCTGAAAAAAGGGATACTTCCGGCGAAGGTGCAGGAAATGTCCGGTTGGGACAAGGATGCGGAAAACAGCTTTTCGGAGCCGGATAAGATCAGGCCGGAGGAAAAAATGTGCCGGCTGGACGGCAGCGGGACAGAGTGGATTTTTGCGGCGCGGTCGGTGACATTTATCCGGATTTTGGCAGGGGAGGAATAAGACGATGGCAGCATATTTATTCGTACATTTTACAGGCGAGGAAAAGGACGGGGAGCAGGTTTATTTTTCGGTCAGCAAGGACGGCCTGTTCTGGGAGGATTTAAACGGGCTTTCCCCGGTGCTTCGTTCCAGGATCGGAGAAAAGGGCGTGCGCGACCCCTTCTGCGTCCGGGATGAAAAGAACGGGAAATTTTATCTGATCGCGACGGATCTGAGGATCGAAGCCGGAAAGGGCTGGGAAAAGGCGGTTCATGAAGGCAGCAGGGATCTGATCGTGTGGGAATCGGAGGATCTGGTTTCGTGGTCAGAGGAGCGCAGCGTGACGGTCGGTGTTGAAGGGGCCGGCTGCGTGTGGGCGCCGGAATGCGTTTATGACGCCAAAAAGGGGCAGTTTTTCGTGTTCTGGGCGTCCCATGTGAAGGAGGAAGGCGACGAAGCGGGAAAGCATCGGATCTTTGGCTCCTATACGGCGGATTTTAAAACCTTTTCGCCCGCAGAAAAATATCTGGAAAAAAGCTGCGACGTGATCGATACGACGATGATTTTTGCAGACGGGTTCTGGTACCGGTTTTCCAAGGACGAGACGACAAAGCGGATCTGCATGGAGCGCGCAAAGGAGCTGGACGGCGCCTTTGAGGAGGTAAAAAGCCCGGTTCTTGAGGCGCTGTACGGCGTAGAGGGGCCGGAAATCTACCGGCTTGCAGACGGGCGTTTCTGCCTGATCGCGGATCAGTTTGCGCAGGGCAAGGGGTATTTGCCGCTTGTCTGCAGCGACCTTTCGTCGGGCGCGTTCGAGATTTTGCCCGGGGACGCGTATGATCTGGGCGTTTTAAAAAAGCGCCACGGGGGCGTCCTTGAAATTACCGACGCGGAATACGAACGGCTGAAAAAAGCGTTTCCGGCATAAAAACCGCTTGAAATCCAAACGCCGATATATTACAATAGGGATGCAGCGGACTTGGATATTGACCGCTGCGAGAAAGCGGATCGATTGATAAAAAGGTAAAAGTTCTTCAGGGTCGGGTGAAATTCCCAATCGGTGGTATAGCCCACGAGCCTGCGTCAGCCAAAGCTGGCGGGGCATGATCCGGTGAGCACCGCGCAGGGCGCGGGGCGATTCCGGAGCCGACAGTAAAGTCTGGATGGAAGAAGGCGAACATATGCCTGCAGGCATTTTGGCAGGTGTCCGAATGCAGATATGCAGAGCGGACAAAAGCGCGTGTGAAAGCCCCGGAGGAATTTTCTTCAGGGGCTTCTTTAATTCGATTCGGTAGGAGGATTCCTTTCCTATCAAATTAAAAAACACGATGATACGTTCATTTTTCTGACAGGAACTTTTCCTTCGCAAAGCGAAAGGAGTATGACAAATGGAACAATCAATCTGGCAGGCGGTGTCTGAGAACATCGTTTTTGTGGCGCAGTTTCTTGCGCTGGTGGCAGTGCTTTTTCTTGCCGCCTACGGGGTGGAGAAGGCGGTCAAGAAAAAGACGGGGGATAAAGAGCGGGTGCTGGCGACGCGCAAGGTCGTGGTGATCGGCGTGTTTTCCGCGATCGCGGCAATTTTGATGGTGCTGGAATTCCCGCTGCCCTTTGCGCCGGCGTTTTACGGGCTGGACTTTTCGGAGCTTCCGGCGCTGATCGGGGCGTTTGCCTACGGCCCTGTGGCGGGCGTGATGATCGAGTTTTGCAAGATTTTGCTCAAGCTTGTGATGAAGCCCTCCTCCACGGCGTTTGTGGGCGAGCTGGCGAATTTTGCGGTGGGCTGTACGTTTATCCTTCCGGCGTCGTTTTTTTATCTGGCAAAGAAAAGCCGGAGGAATGCGATAATGGGAACGGCGGTCGGGACGCTTGCAATGACGGCGTTCGGCTCGTTTTTCAATGCGGTCTATCTGCTCCCGAAATTTTCGGAGCTGTACGGCATTCCGCTGGATTCGATCATCGCAATGGGAACGGCGATCAATCCGGCGATCGACGGCGTGACGGGGCTCGTGCTGATGTGCGTGGTTCCGATGAACCTTTTGAAAGGGACGCTTGTGTCGGTGCTGACGATCCTTTTATACAAAAAACTGAGTCCGATTCTAAAGGCGGCGCGCAGGGGATAACCTGCGCGTGTTTTTTATTCGACAGGAATTTTCCTGTCGAATAAAAAACACGCGCGCACTTTCTTTAACAACCCCTTTTCAGAAAAATTTAAGAATTTATTTATCCTTCTGGAAGGGATTTTTTGACTGCGATCAGATAGAATGGAACAGAAGCCGCTGTTGACAGGATGTTGGGGGCAAAAGCCTCAGGCTGCGGTATTTACGGATCGTTTCGCCTGCGACATTTGCGGATCATTTCGTGGTTCATGGCTTTTGATCCGGAATCTTGACAAATGGGCGGCATGGTATTATTGTATTACATGAATAGTACAAAAAGGAGTAAAGCGATGGGAGCTTTAGTTGAAGTAAAGGATATGTGCAAGATTTACAATCCGGGCGAGAATGAAGTGCGCGCCCTGGATCATGTAAATGTAAGCATCGATGAGAACGAATTTGTGGCGATCATCGGGCATTCCGGTTCCGGCAAATCCACGCTGATGAACATGCTCGGATGTCTGGACATTCCGACGAGCGGTTCCTATTTCCTCCATGGACAGGACGTGTCCTCGTTAAGCGACGACGAGCTGTCCGACATCCGCAACAGGGAGATCGGATTTATTTTTCAGGGCTTTAACCTGATCCCCAACCTGACTGCGGAGGAGAACGTGGAGCTGCCGCTGATCTATCGCGGCGTCGGCAAAAAGGAGCGCCGGGATCTGGCGAGGAAGGCATTGTGCAAGGTCGGGCTGGAGCACCGCATGGATCATAAACCGTCGCAGATGTCCGGCGGACAGCAGCAGCGCGTTGCCATTGCGCGGGCGATCGCACAGGCGCCGCCGGTCATTCTGGCGGACGAGCCGACCGGAAATCTGGATTCCGGCTCGACAAAGGAGATCATGGGGATCTTAAAACAGCTCCATGAGGAGGGCAGGACGGTCATCCTGATCACCCACGACAACGATATTGCGGCGCAGGCGCGCCGTGTCATCCGGATCAAGGACGGCAGGGTAGAGGCGGATTTTGAACAGGATGTGGACTGAGCAGATCGGGCTGCATACTGGAAAAAGGTGTGAAAATGCCGTTTTGCGGCGGAATGAGAGGAAAAGATGGACGATATGATGGAGAAGGAAACCAAAAAGGCGGAGGCTTCCGCAAAAAAAGAAAAAAAGAAAAAAGAGCCCGGACAAAAGCGCAGGATCAGGAAGCGGGTGCTGATCCCGGTGATCCTCGGCGTTGCGGTCGTGGGATTTTTTATCTATTCCAGCGTGACCGCGGGCAGCGCCCCGATGCCGGTCGTATGCAGCACGGCGTATACGGGAAGCGTGGAAGAGCGCATTTCTGCCAGCGGCAAGGTGGGCAGCGCAGAATCCAAAACATATTTTGCACCGGCGGGAGCAAGGATCGAGAAACTCAATATCAAGGCGGGCGATTCCGTGAAGGCGGGCGACGTGCTTTTGACGTTTGATACATCGGATCTGGAACAGAGCAAGAAACGGGCGGATCTGGAAGTGACGAGCGCATCCAGCAGCTATCAGAGCGCGGTTCAGGAGAGCAATGAGAACGCGGGCAAATATTCCGACGCGTCCCTCGGGCTGGAAGAGCTAAAGCAGATGAAGGCGGATCAGGAGCAGTACGTCAAAGGGCTTCAGTATGAGCTGGAGGATGACAAGAACGCCAAAAGGGAGGATTTGTACGAGTGGGATAAACAGCTGGAGCAGGAGCTGAATTACCAGTCGAGAAGGCTGTCTGAGAAGCAGGCGCACGGCAGGGATACGGAAGAGGTTTCCGAGGTTATCGACAACATCACGAGCCAGCGCGCAGACGTCCAGCACGAGCTGAGCATGATCGACAGCGACGAGAATATCAAGCAGAAGCAGCGCCTGATCGACGCCGAGCAGGAAAAGCTGGAGGACATGACGGAAGAGATCTCAAAGCGCGAGGCAAAGCAGGATTCCTCCGAACCCGGCATTATGAACAGCTACGACAGACAGGGCAAGGAAGCGAGCGTGGAAACGGCGAAGCTTTCCGCCGATCAGGCGGCAGAGGATCTGACGGCTGCGCAGGAGGGCGTTATCGCAGAGTTTGACGGCATCGTTACGGAGGTAAAGGCGGTCGAGGGCGCGACCGTGGAAAAGGGCTTCCAGCTTTTTACGGTGGAAAACAGCGAAAAGGTTCAGGTAACGGTGGAGCTGAGCAAATATGATCTGGACAAGGTAAAAGAGGGCCAGGAGGCGGACGTTACGATCGCCGGCTCTTCTTATAAAGGCGAGGTTTCCAATATCAACCGTATGGCGCAGAACAACGCGCAGAATACGCCCGTCGTGTATGCGGATGTGACGGTGTCTGATCCGGATGAAAATATTTTCCTCGGCGTGGAAGGAAAGGCAAACATCAAAACGGGAGCCTCCGAAGGGGCGGTGCTCGTTCCCTACGAAGCGGTCAATACGGATAAAGATGGGGATTTCTGCTATGTGGTCAGAGACGGCGTCATTGTTCGGCAGGACATTGTGACCGGGATTTCCGGCGACACGGATGTGGAGATCAAAGAAGGGATTTTAGAGGGCGATACGGTTGTGATGTCCTCGAATCAGACTCTGACAGAAGGCATGCAGGTAACTCCTGTCATCCAGTAAATGCAGGCGGGAAGGAGAGCACATGTCACAGGTTTGGGAATATTTAAAGATCGCGCTGATGAATATCAGGAGCAACAAGGGGCGTTCGGTTTTGACGATGCTGGGCATCATCATCGGAATTTCCTCCGTTATCATGATCATTTCCGTCGGCACAGGCATCAAATCACAGGTAAACGATGAATTAAACGAGATGTCCGGCGGACTGGTGGCGATCTATGTGGACAATACGACGAATCCGGGCGATCCGATTTCCTTTACGGAGGAGGATTTTGACGCCATCACGGAAAAAGTCCCTCACGTCAAGGGCGTGACCCCGGTGTACAGCATGTATGCCACGACGAGCACGAAGAAGGGACAATTTGACCTGATCCTGTCCTGCGGAACCGCAGGGATGAAGGATTACAGCAAAAGCCCGATCGTAAAGGGAAGATTTTTTTCCGAGAGCGATTATTACGGCGCCAAAAAGGTTGGCGTGATCACAGAGAGCACGGCGCGCCAGATGTTTGGCACAACGGATGTGCTTGGGATGACGATGGAAGTGGATGTGGACGGGATCTCGCAGGAATATGAGATCATCGGCATCCGGCAGGACAGCGCGGCGGGGCTGATCAACATGGGAAGCGGCGGTATCCAGACAATGGAGGTGCCAATCTCTACCATCGAATCGTTCGGCTGGTATGTAAGTGATTTTACGGATTTTTATGTCATTGGAGAAAGCAATGAATACGGCGCGCAGATCGCGCAGGACTGCGTGAATCTTCTGGAAAAGCGCCACAATGCGCGCGGCAGCGGCGCGATCATGGTGCAGAGCTTTAACGACGCGCTGGCACAGGTCAACGCAGTGCTGAACTACATTACTGTTTTCGTGGTTCTGGTTGCGGCGATCTCCCTGCTGGTAGGCGGCATCGGGGTTATGAACATTATGCTCGTATCCGTTACGGAGCGGACGCGCGAGATCGGCATCCGGAAGGCGCTTGGCGCGCGGACGGGATCGGTGCTTTTGCAGTTTCTGTCGGAGTCGGCGATCATTACCCTGCTGGGAGGCCTGATCGGCATTCTGCTTGGGATCGCGGGCGCGGTCGGCATCTGCTCGCTGATCGGCTTCAGCGCAAAGGTAAAAGTATCGACGGTGCTGGGCGCAACGTTTTTCTCGTCTGCAGTCGGAATCTTCTTTGGAATTTATCCGGCGAAGAAGGCGGCTAAGATGAGCCCGATCGACGCGCTGCGGCATGAATAAATAATTTTTGGAAAAACGGTATCTATTTTATGGAAAAGGTGGTATCTTAAAGAGGATACCGCCTTTTTGCTTAAAAGGGGGACGTACATATATTTACAACAGGAGAAAATCGCATGGACGCTAATCAGCAACACACATTTGAGATCCGGGACGAGTTTTATCTGGACGGCAGACCCTTCCAGATCATCTCGGGCGGCATCCACTATTTCCGGGTGCTGCCGGAATACTGGGAGGACAGGCTCTGCAAGCTAAAGGCACTGGGCTGCAATACGGTGGAAACCTATGTGCCCTGGAACTTTCATGAGCCGGAGAAGGGCAGCTTTGATTTTATGGGGGAAAAATGGCACGGGATGCTTGACCTGAAGCGCTTCGTGGAAACGGCGCAGAGGCTTGGGCTGTGGGTAATCCTGCGCCCGTCGCCGTACATTTGCGCGGAGTGGGATTTCGGCGGATTTCCCGCATGGCTTCTGGCAGAGGGAGAGATGGAGCTGCGCACCAGCGACGAGCGCTATCTGCGTCATGTGCGGGATTATTATAAAGTGCTCATGCCCTATCTTGCGCCCATGCAGATCACGCAGGGCGGTCCGGTATTGATGATGCAGGTGGAAAATGAATACGGGACCTTCGGCAACGACAGGAAATATCTGGAGCTTCTGCGCGATATGATGCGGGAGGGCGGGATCGACGTCCCGCTGTTTGCATCCGACGGGCCGGGGGCGGACATCCTTCGCAACACGGCAGTGGAGGGCGTATTCCCGACGGCGAATTTCGGCAGCAGGGCAAAGGTTGCATATGGCTGTTTAAAAGACTTCAACGGCGGAGGCCCCTGCATGTGCACCGAATTTTGGCTGGGCTGGTTTGACGCATGGCGCGACAGCGAGCATCACCGGACGGATCCGGACGAGGCGGCAAAGGAGCTGAAGGAGCTTTTGGAAAACGGCAGCGTCAATCTGTATATGTTCGAGGGCGGGACGAATTTTGGCTTCATGAACGGCTCCAACTACGGGACGCATCTGACGCCGGATGTGACCTCTTATGATTATGATGCGGTTCTGACAGAGGACGGGCAGCTGACGGAAAAATATCATAAGCTGAAACGGGTAATTTCCGATTATACAGGGGAAGAGCCGAAAGCAGAGCTTCCCGCGCCGATCGCGCGCAAAGCCTACGGGAAAATCCCGGTCAGCGGGAAGGTGGATCTGTTCCATGCGCTTCCCGTACTGGACGCGCCGGTGGAAAACGCCGCGCCCCGCTCGATGGAGCTTGCAGGGCAGGGCTACGGCTACATGCTGTACTCGACGGTACTGGATACGTCCACTGAGCTGTCAAATCTGCGGCTTTATAAGGCGGCGGACAGGGCGATCGCTTTTGTGGACGGAAAACGGGCGCTGACTGCTTTTGACAGGGAGCTGGAAGAAGGGCATGAGGTCGGGCCTTTTTACGGGGAAAACATGCGTCTGGACATTTTGATGGAAAATATGGGGCGCGTCAATTACGGGCCGATGGTAAACTGGCAGAGAAAGGGCATCGACGGCTGCGTGCTGATCAACAGCAGATTTTCCCAGCATAACTGGAAGCAGTATCCGCTTCCGATGGAGCATCTGGAGCGGCTGGACTATACGGCGGGCTATGAGGAAGGGCTTCCGGCGTTTTACCGCTTTGTATTTGAAGCAGAGGAGACGGCGGATACGTTTCTGGATTTTGCGGGCTGGGGCAAGGGCTTTGTGCTTGTAAACGGCTTCCCGCTGGGGCGCTTCTGGGAGGAGGGACCGCAGCGCAGGCTGTATGTGCCCGCGCCGCTTCTGAAAAAGGGCGGAAACGAGATCGTTATATTTGAAACGGAGGGAAAGCATACGGACAGCATTTGTCTGGAGGCAAAACCGGATCTGGGAGAGGCGCGCTGAGCGCCTCTTTTATTGAGCGTTTTGCCTTTTGGCACGCTGTTTTTGCGCTTGACCGCTTGTTGGGAATGTTGTAGTCTAATAGTGTGAAAAAAGGCATTGTTTCAGAATGGAGATCACAATGAATCTTGAATTTGACGTACATATGAATGCGGGCGTGCTCTATGATTACATGCTGCGCCATACCTACACCGGCACGGCGGGGATTTTGGGCAGCGCGGCGGGCGCGCTCGGCGTGGTGGCGGGAGCGGTCACGCATTATCCGCTGTATTGGATTTTGGGGCTTGTGATTCTGGCGTATCAGCCGGTGTCTTTGTGGCTGCGGGCAAAGCAGCAGGCGCTTCAGCCGGTTTTTAAGGAGCCGCTTCATTATAAAATGACGGATGAGGGCGTGAGCGTTTCGCAGGGAGAGACGGAGCAATTCCAGAAATGGGAGGATATGTACAAGGCGGTTTCCACGGGCAGGAGCGTGATCCTGTACACGGATCGGATCCACGCCAGCATTTTCCCGCGTAAGGATCTGGGAGAGAGACAGGCAGAGGTGATCGCGGCGATCTGCGCGCATATGCCCGCAAAAAAAGTACAGATCCGTTTTTAAGAGAAAGGCAGAAAACACATGATAATAGAAAGCTTCCGGGCGGAGGATACCTTCGCTCTCGGCAAAAGGCTGGGCGAAAATGCAAAGCCCGGCGACGTATACACGCTGGTGGGCGATCTTGGCGTGGGCAAGACCGTTTTTACGCAGGGACTGGCGGAAGGGCTCGGGATCGGGGAATCCGTCAGCAGCCCGACCTTTACGATCGTTCAGGTATATGAGGAGGGGCGTCTGCCGCTCTATCATTTTGATGTGTACCGGATCGGGGACGTATCGGAAATGGACGAGATCGGCTATGAGGACTATTTTTACGGAGAGGGCGTCTGCCTGATCGAATGGGCGGATCTGATCACGGAGATCCTGCCGGATCGCTACACGCGCATCTGCATTGAGAAGGATCTGGAAAAAGGGTTCGATTACCGCAAAATCACAGTGACGGAGGAAGGATGAATGAAAACTTTAGGACTGGACAGCTCCGGGCTGGTGGCGGGAGTGGCGCTGACAGAGGACGACGTTTTGATCGCGGAATATACGACCGATTACAAAAAAACGCATTCCCAGACGCTTCTTCCGATGCTGGATGAGATCAAAAAAATGGTGGAGCTGGATCTTCGCACGATCGACCTGATCGCCGTGGCGGCGGGGCCGGGATCCTTTACGGGGCTTCGGATCGGCTCTGCGACGGCAAAGGGGCTTGGGCTTGCGCTTGGAATTCCGGTTGCGGCAGTGCCGACGGTGGACGCGCTGGCATACAATCTGTACGGCTGCGACGCGCTCATCTGTCCGATGATGGACGCGCGCAGGGGGCAGGTCTATACGGGCATTTATACGTTTGAGGCAGGGGAGCTGCAGATTTTGAAGCCCCAGTGCGCGATGGCGGTGGAGGAGCTGGCGGCAGAGCTGGATGAAAGAGCCCGCGCAAGCAGAAAAGAGATCATTTTTCTCGGAGACGGCGTGCCGGTGTACGGGGAAAAACTGAAAGAAATCCTGCATGAGCCGTTTCATTTTGCTCCGGCAAGCTGCAATCGCCAGCGCGCGGCGTGCGTTGCGGTGCTGGGAAGCCAGTATGCCAAGGAAGGACGGAGCATGAGCGCGGATGATTTTGCGCCGGAATATCTTAGGATGTCGCAGGCGGAGCGGGAACGGATGGAAGCAGACGATGCGCGCCGGGAGCTGATGAAGGCGGGGATCACAAAGTGACAGATCGGGAAAATACCGTAAAAGGGCAGGGAGAAAATCTGCTTTTTCGCCGTCTGGAAAAAGAGGACGCGCCGGCGGCTGCCGCCCTGGAAAAAAGCTGCCTGACGGAAGCGTGGAGCCTTAGTGCATGGGAAGCGGGGCTGACCGATCTAAATGCTTTTTATGCGGGCGCTTTTCTGGACGGAAAGCTCGTTGGCTGCTGTGGCATCTGGCAGTCCTTTGAGGATGCGGACGTCTGCAATGTGGCGGTCGATCCGTCCCTGCGGCGGCGGCGGATCGGGGAACGGCTGCTGCTGTTTTTGATGGAAGAAGGCAGGAAAAGGGGCGTGGAACAGTTCACGCTGGAGGTGCGCAGCTCGAATACGGCGGCAGTTTCCCTGTATACAAAGCTTGGCTTCGTGCAGGAGGGCGTGCGCAGGGGCTTTTACGAAAATCCCCGTGAGGACGCGCTCATTTTATGGAAAAGACAGGAAACGCATGGAACAATTACCGGTTCCAATCAGGGGAAAAATCCGCTACAATGAGGCGGAAAAGACTGTTTTGCAGGGAGGACGCCATGCGTAAATCTGATGGAAATGAAAAAATGCTCCGCGCCGTGATCTGTAACGGCTGCGGAAGACAGGTGAAGGTAGAAAAGGGAATGCTTCGGGAGGACTGCTTTTGCGCAAATCATAGCTTTGGCTATTTCAGCCGGCTGGACGGGAAAAAGGTCAGCTTTGATTTGTGCGGGGACTGTTTTGAGAGGCTGCTGGACAGCCTTGTAATCCCGGCAGAGGAAGAGGAGGAGACGGAGCTTCTCTAAGATAAAGGAAAAAAGAATGCTGGAAGTTTGTCTTTTGGGAACCGGCGGGATGATGCCGCTGCCGTATCGGTGGCTGACGTCCCTGATGGTTCGTTATAATGGAAAAAGTATTTTGATCGACTGCGGCGAGGGCACGCAGATTGCAATGAAGGAAAAAGGCTGGAGCCCCAAGCCGATCGACGTGATCTGCTTTACGCATTTTCATGCAGACCATGTGAGCGGACTGCCCGGGATGCTTTTGACGATGGGAAATGCGGAGCGGACGGAGCCTTTGACGATCATCGGGCCAAAAGGGGTGACGCGGGTGGTAAATGCCCTGCGCGTGATCGCGCCGGAGCTGCCCTTTCCGATCCAATGCGTGGAGATCGGGGAAAATGAACAGAGCTTTTTGTTTGACGGCCTGCGCATCGAGGCGTTTCGGGTAAACCATAACGTGATCTGCTACGGCTACAGCCTGTCTGTGGACCGGGCGGGCAAGTTCCAGCTGGACAAGGCGGAGGCGCTCGGGATCGAAAAGCGCTATTGGAACCGCCTGCAAAAGGGCGAGACGGTCGAGGTGGACGGGCAGGTTTATACGCCGGACATGGTAATGGGCGCTGCACGCAAAGGGCTGAGGGTAACATACTGCACGGACACCCGCCCGACGGAGAGCATTGTGAAATATGCGTCGGGCGCGGATCTTTTTATCTGCGAAGGCATGTACGGGGAGCCGGATAAAAAGGAAAAGGCAAAAGAGCACAAGCATATGACGTTTTATGAGGCGGCGGACATCGCGAAGCGGGCGCAGCCCAAGAAGCTGTGGCTGACCCATTACAGCCCGTCGCTGGTACGGCCGGAGGAATTTATGGGCGCGGTGCGCAAAATTTTCCCGGAGGCGCTGGCGGCAAAGGACGGCTGGACGACGGATCTTTTGTTTGAAGAGGAAAACTGAAAGAGGAAAACGGATGGATAAACATATGAATGATGTGGTGCTGCTTGCCATCGAAAGCTCCTGCGATGAAACGGCGGCGGCAGTTGTAAAAAACGGGCGCGAGGTGCTTTCCAACGCGATCTATTCCCAGATCGACCTCCATACGCTCTACGGCGGCGTCGTGCCGGAAATTGCGTCGCGCAAACATATCGAAAAAATCAATCAGGTAATTAAAAAGGCGCTGGAGGATGCGTCCTGTACGCTGGACGACATTACGGCGATCGCCGTGACCTACGGGCCGGGGCTGGTGGGGGCGCTTCTTGTGGGCGTGGCGGAGGCGAAGGCGATCGCCTTTGCGGCGGACAAGCCCCTCGTGGGCGTGCACCATATCGAGGGGCACATCTGCGCAAATTATATCGACAATAAGGATCTGGAGCCGCCGTTTATGTGCCTTGTGGTATCCGGCGGACATTCCCACCTTGTTATGGTAAAGGATTACGGCGAATACGAGATCCTGGGAAAAACGAGGGACGACGCGGCAGGAGAAGCCTTTGACAAGGTTGCCCGCGCGATCGGGCTGGGTTATCCGGGAGGACCGAAGATCGACCGGGTATCCAATGAGGGAAATCCGGAGGCGATCGCCTTTCCGCGCGCCAAAATTGCGGACAGCGTCTATGATTTCAGCTTCAGCGGTTTAAAATCCGCGGTGCTCAACTACTTAAACGGCTGCCGGATGAAGGGCGCTGAGGTCAATCAGGCAGATGTGGCGGCGTCCTTTCAGAAGGCGGTGGTGGACGTGCTCGTGGAGCATTCCATGGACGCGGTATCCCGTTATCATGTGGATAAATTTGCGATTGCAGGCGGCGTGGCGTCCAACAGCCATCTGAGGGCAGCGCTGGAAGAGGCGTGTGCGAAGAAAAACGTGCGTTTTTACCGCCCCTCTCCGATTTTATGCACGGACAATGCGGCGATGATCGGCGCGGCGGGATATTATGAATACCAAAAAGGCGTGCGGCACGGATGGGATTTGAATGCAGTGCCGAATTTAAAGCTTGGGGAGCGGATATAATGGAAAAAAAGTTTTGCACGGCGGTCGTTCTGGCTGCGGGGCAGGGAAAGCGCATGGGGACAAAGGTCGCGAAGCAGTATCTGGAGATTTCAGGCAGACCGCTTCTTTATTATACGCTGCGCGCGTTTGAACGCTCGCCCCTGATCGACTCCATCGTACTCGTTGTCGGGGACGGGGAGCAGATTTCCTATTGCAAAAAAGAGATCATAGAGCCGCACGGCTTTCAAAAGGTGCATCATATCGTGACAGGAGGAAAGGAACGGTATGATTCGGTATTCTGCGCCCTCCGGAAAATACAGGATGCTTCCTCGGAGGAGGCGAAAAAGGGCTATGTGTTTATCCATGACGGGGCGCGCCCCGTTGTTTCGGAGGAGATTCTTGGACGGTGCTATCAGGATGCAGAGCGCTGCCGCGCCTGTGTGGCGGCGATGCCCGTCAAGGATACGATCAAAATTGCGGACGAAAAAGGGTTTGCAAAGGAGACGCCCCGGCGGGAGCTTTTGTGGCAGGTGCAGACGCCGCAGGTCTTTGAATTTCCCCTGATCAGTCAGGCGTATGAGAGCCTTATGGAAAACAGGGAGCGTCTTGCGCGGGAAGGCGTCCGGATCACGGATGACGCGATGGCGGTGGAGACGTTTACGGATCAGAAGGTAAAGCTGACGGAAGGCTCTTATGAAAATATAAAAGTAACGACGCCGGAAGATCTTGTCCTGGCAGAGGCGTTTTTACAGCATTTATAAGGCTTTTTGCCCCTTTTTAAAAGAATTGAAAAATTTTTGAAAAAACTGGTTGACATTTGGATTGAGGTTTGCTAGAATACATCTTGCGCTGATGAAGCGCGGGAAACAAAGACAAATCGTCAGACCCGGAGAGGTATCGAAGCGGTCATAACGAGGCGGTCTTGAAAACCGTTTGTCCGAAAGGGCGCGTGGGTTCGAATCCCACCCTCTCCGTTAGATTCCGATAGACAGTCTTGCGGAGCACGGCTGTGGATGGAATCCTTCAGATACAACCTGTTGGTTGTTATAATGCTGATTGAATCAGCACATGGAGAAGTACCCAAGAGGCTGAAGGGACACCCCTGGAAAGGGTGCAGGTCGTTAACAGCGGCGCGAGGGTTCAAATCCCTCCTTCTCC
>CEAE01010578.1_pt1 | contig 40517 bp, 38 predicted proteins | sample 554951 | NCBI WGS metagenome assembly CEAE01 (sample SAMEA3182076, study PRJEB8094) | gut metagenome | biome: human; feature: gut; material: Stool; isolation source: human stools | place: Canada | collected 2012-03-28
GGCCCGCCGTACAGTCCGGCGGGCAAAAAAGCCCCTGCGGGGCTTTTTTAGATGCGCGGCTCGCGACATCCACCCGCGCCCACCAAAAAACCTCAACGTATCACGTTGCATTCCCCTTTTCCTGTTTCATCTCTCCCTCAAGGCCGCCTTGCCTTGCAGGGTAACAAAAAAGACGCCTTGCGATCTCTCGCGAAGCGTCTTTGCCTTTGATGCCTAAAGTATAGCGTTTTCTGTTATTTCTTTCAATCTGAAAGTTGCAGCAACTTTGCCATCACATTTTTTATGTTTTGTAAAGTTACACAAAATCTCGCCTTATTTTTTGTTGATTCATGCAGGGGCAGGTTTCATACCAGCGGCATGATGCCTTCCGGCGCAGCGGCAAAGCACTGCGGCGCGGCGGGTGCAGCAGCCCCCAGCGTTGCCTTGCTCACCTTCCACCACAGGCGGGTCGTGCCGTCGGGTGCCAGAAAGATCAGATTCCAGTCAAACGGATTTTCACTGCTGGAAACCGCCTTTACCGGCAGCGCGTTCTGCGCTCCCGGTGCGCAGGGCGCAAGGTCGTGGGCGCGGATCCCCACGGCAGTGCAGTGTTCCGGCACCTCGGCTGCAAGGCACAGCGGAGCGTCCCAGCCGGTCAGCCGCACCGTGTGCGCATCCACGCGGGTGCAGGGCAGAATATTTTTGCAGCCGGTCAGCCGTGCGGCGGTAATGCTCTGCGGGTCGGCAAACACCTCTTTGGTGGTGCCGGTGCGCAGTACCCGCCCGCCGTCCATCACAGCCATCTCCCGGCACAGGCGGTAGGCCTCGTCCCGGTTGTGGGTCACCAGCAGAGCCGTTCCGTCAAATCCCGCCAGCAGGCTGCCCACTTCGCTCTCCACCTCTTCCCGCAGGTAGCTGTCCAGCGCGCTGAAGGGCTCGTCCAGCATCAGGATGCGGGGCCTGCCCACCAGAATGCGGGCCAGCGCCGTGCGCTGCTGCTGCCCGCCGGAAAGCTGGGCCGGGCAGCGCTTCGCCAGTGCTTCCAGCCGCATGGCACGCAGCATTTCCGCGTAGCGTTCTCTGCGGACGGCCTTGTCTTTTTCCGCTTTCAGCCCGCAGAGGATGTTCTGCTCCACGGTCATGTTGGGGAACAGCGCATAGTTCTGGAACAAAAGGCCCACGCCCCGCTGCTGCGGCGGCAGATCGATGTGCTGTTCGCTGTCAAACAGCACCCGGCCGTCCAGCACGATGCGGCCCGCATCTGGCTTTACGATGCCCGCGATGCAGCGCAATGTCATGCTTTTGCCGCAGCCGGAGGCCCCCAGCAGAGCAGTGGCCGTGCTGCCTGCGGTAAATTCGGCCCGAAGGGTGAAGCCCTCCAGCTTTTTGGTAATGTTCACTTCCAGACTCATTTCCGGCCACCCGCTTTCTGTTTTTTCTCCAGCAGGTTCACCGCCAGCAGCACCACCGCAGAGATGGCGATATCCACCAGCACCCAGCGCATGGCACCGGTCTCATCGTTGGTGCGCCACAGCTGGTAGACCGTGGTGGCGATGGTGGCGGTCTTGCCGGGGGTGTAGCCTGCGACCATGCTGGTGGCACCGTACTCGCCCAGCGCCCGGGCAAAGGCCAGCACTGTTCCGGCCAGAATGCCCTGACGGCAGTACGGCATCCGCACCCGCCAGAAGATCCAGCTGTTGGACTGGCCCAGCGTCTGGGCCGACCATGCCAGCGTCTCGTCAAAGCTTTCAAAGGCGCCGCGGGCAGTGCGGTACATCAGCGGGAAGGCCACCACGATGGAGGCAAAGATGGCGCTGTACCAGTTCATGACCAGCTTGACCCCGAACTGCTCCATGAAGAAGATGCCCACCGGCCGCTTTGCGCCAAAGAGCAGCAGCAGAAAGTAGCCCACCACCGTGGGCGGCAGCACCATGGGCAGGGTGAGCACCACGTCCAGCACGCCCTTGACGGTGCGCGGCAGCTTTGCGACATAATAAGCGGCAAAAATGCCGAGAAAGAACACCGCTGCGCAGCTGATAAGGGCGATGCGCAGGCTGTTCCACAACGGATACCAGTCCATGCCTGCTCCTTTATACGGCGCTGAAGCCCACGCCCTCGAACACGGTGGCGGCGCGGTCGGTCTGCAGATAGGCCAGAAACTCCTTGGCGGCCTCGGCGTTGGGGGCGGCCTTCAGCACGGCGGCAGGATAGATGACCTGACCGCACATCTCCTTGGTGGCCTCATCCACGGGGATCAGACCGGCGCTGAAAGCATCGGTGCAGTAGACGACACCGGCATCCACGCTGGCCTCGGTGATCTGGGTGGTGACCTCCTTGACGTTGGAGCCGTAGGTGATGACACCGGCAGCGGCAAGTGCCTCCTCGTCCAGATCGTAGTAGGCAAGGATCTTCTGGGTGTACTGGCCCACGGGCACATCGCTGTTGCCCATGCAGAACAGGATGTCCTGTGCCTTCAGGTGCTCGGCCAGAGCGTCAAAGCTGTCGATGCCCTTGTCGCTACCCTCCGGCACGCAGAGCACCACCTTGTTTTCCAGCAGGTCCACGCGGGTGTCGCTGTCCACCAAGTCCAGCCTGTCCTTGTTCACATCGGCCGAAGCCATGATGTCCAGCTGGTCCATCTGCTTCTGACCGGCAGAGATGAACAGATCGCAGTCCGCGCCCTCCTGGATCTGGGTCTTGAGGGTGCCGGAGGAATCGAAGTTGAAGCGGAAGGTCACGCCCGGGTTCTCTGCCGAGTAGGTCTCACCGATGGCGGTGAGGGTCTCGGTGAGGGATGCGGCGGCAAACACGATCAGCTCCACGCTCTGGGCTGCTTGTGAAGAAGCGGCGGCAGAGGATGCCACGGAAGCAGCTGTGCTGGAAGCAGCGCCGCTGCAGGCAGTGAGGGCAGCGGCTGCACCGGCGATGCCGGCAGCAGCCAGAAAGCTCCGGCGGGAAATGCGATGGTCGTTCATATCTGTTTTTCTCCTTACTTTTTGTAAAACAGCATTCTATTTCTACGCCCCGCAAAGGAAAACAGGGCGGAGAAACCTTATTTGCGGGCGCACTCGCCGTCCAGACCGGCGGCAATGCGCACACCGTGTTCCAGACTGGGCAGGATGTACTCCAGATTTTCCTGCACGGCCTTGGGGCTGCCCGGCAGGTTGACGATGAGCGTTTTGCCCCGCAGCACGCTGACGCCGCGGCTGAGCATCCCCCGCGGGGTGATGCTCAGGCTGTGATAGCGCATGGCCTCGGCAATGCCGGGGGCGTTGCGGTCTGCCACCGCACAGGTGGCTTCCGGGGTGATATCCCGGGGCGAGAAGCCGGTGCCGCCGGTGGTGAGGATCAGATTCACCTGACGGCCGTCGGCCAGACGAATGAGCTGAGCCTTCAGGGCCTTTGCTTCGTCCGGCAGGATCATGGTCTCCTCCACCACATAGCCTGCGGCGGTAAGCATCTCCACAATGAGCGGGCCGCTCTTATCCTCCCGCTCCCCGCGGCTGCCCTTGTCCGAAAGAGTAATGACCGCAGCCCGCAGGGGTGGGTTTTCCAGCGGGGGCAGCAGGGTCACTTCGTCGCCCACATGGATCTCGCTGCCGGTGAGCACCCGGGCGAATACGCCCTCCCGGGGCATGATGCACTCGCCGGTCTGCTGCTTGATGACGCAGTCGTTGTGGCACTCCTTGCCGATCTGGGTCATTTCCAGCACCACGTCCCCGATGGCGAACCGGCTGGTGACCGGCAGATTGCGGAAATCGAAGCCCTCAATGACCAGATTTTCGCCAAAGGCACCGTAGTCCACCCAGATCTTTTTACGGAAAGCCTCGATCTTTTCCGCGCTCAGCAGGCTGACCTGCCGGTGCCAGCTGCCGCCGTGGGCATCGCTCACGATGCCCCACTCCGGGGTCAGCACGGCGCTGGGCACCTCGGTCTTGACGGTGCCGCGCTTGGGGCTTGTGCAGATGGCCAGAATTTTTCCCATAAAAATTTATCCTCCGATGCGATACATGCCGCGGGTAGCGGGCATGGAACTGTCTTCAAAATGGTGTTCCCGGGGTTTGGCCCAGATGGTCTCCCGGATGGCGGCCAGCAGCTGCGTATCGTCCGCGCCGCTGCGCAGCAGGGCACGCAGGTCGCACCCGGCTTCGCTGGCAAGGCAGGGACGCAGAAAGCCCTGACTGGTCAGCCGCACCCGGTTGCAGCTGGCGCAGAACTTGCCGTGCACCGCCGCAATAAAGCCGATGCTGCCCTGCCAGCCGGGCACGGTGTAGTATACTGCCGGGCCGTCCCCGAAGTCTGCTTCTGCCAGCGGCTGCAGCTCCGGCCAGCGGTGGGCAAACCGCTGCCGCAGCTCCGGGCCGGAGATGCAGGGCATGGCCGCGCCGTAGCCAATGGGCATCATTTCAATAAAGCGCACCTGCAGCGGGCGGTTCTCGGCAAGGGCCGCAAGGTCTTCCAGCTCACCCTCATTCACCCCCGCCTGCGGCACGCAGTTCAACTTGACCGGGATGCCGCTTTCCAGCGCCGCCTGCAAGCCTGCCTGCACGGCCGCAAACTCGTCCCGGGCGGTGATCTGCCGGAACACTTCCGGGCGCAGGGTGTCCAGACTGATGTTCACGCTGTCCAGCCCGGCTGCCAGCAAAGCGGGCAGCTGCTGCGCCAGCAGGATGCCGTTGGTGGTCATGGTAACTTTGCGGATGCCGGGGATGGCCTTGAGCCCGGCCACCAGCTGTGCCACGTTTTTGCGCACCAGCGGCTCGCCGCCGGTCACCCGCACGGTGTCGATGCCGCACTGGGCGAACAGCGCCGCCAGACGCAGGAACTCCTCGTAGGTGAGCACAGCTTCGCGCTCCAGCTTTTCCACGCCGTCCGGCATACAGTAGCGGCAGCGCAGGTTGCACAGGTCGGTAACGGAAAGGCGCAGATAGTGGATCTCGCGCCGGGTGGAATCAAACATAGCCGCCCTCCGCCCGGATGTAATGGCCGCTCTTGCCGCCGGTCTTTTCCACTAAATGGATCTCGCCCAGCTCCATGCCCTTGTCCACCGCCTTGCACATATCGTAGATGGTGAGCAGCGCGGTGGAAACGCCGGTCAGCGCTTCCATCTCCACACCGGTGACCCCGGCGGTCTTGACGGTACACAGGGCTTCCACAGCCTGCCGCTGGGGCAGCAGTCGGAAGTCCACGCTCACCTTGGTCAGGGGCAGCGGATGGCACAGTGGGATCAGCTCACTGGTTCTTTTTGTGGCCATGATGCCCGCAATGCGGGCCACGCCCAGCACATCGCCCTTTTTCACGGTGCCGCTCTGCACGGCGGCAAAGGCTTCGGCGTTCATGGTGATGATGCCGTGGGCAGTAGCTTCCCGGGTGGTGACGGGCTTTGCGCTCACATCCACCATCACGGCGTTCCCGGCAGCATCAAAATGGGTCAGATTATTTTCGTTCATATTTTTTCACCTTAGTAAAGCTCCCCCTTCGGGGGAGCTGGCAAAGCCGAAAGGCTTTGCCTGAGAGGGTTTTCAGCAGTGCCCAAAGCCGCAGTTGGGCCAGTGGCACACTTCGCAGTTCAGGCACAGGCCGCCCTCGCCCAGACGGGCGATGTCCTCGGCGGTGATGGGGTCGTCCGCCAGCAGACGGGGCAGCAGCAGGTCAAAAATGGTGCGCTTGGCGTACATCACGCAGCCGGGCAGGCCGCACACCGGCACACCGTCCAGATAGCTCACAAGGAACATGGCACCCGGCAGCACCGGGGCACCGTAGGTGATGATATCGGCCCCGGTGTTCTTGATGGCCAGCGGGGTGCGGTCGTCAGGGTCCACGCTCATGCCGCCGGTGGTAAAGATCAGCCCACACCCTGCGGCCTTGGCTTCCAGAATGGCGGCCGTGATCCCGGCGGGGTCGTCATCGCAGACCTTGTGGAAGATCACCTCACAGCCGTAGACGGCCAGCTTGCTTTGCAGGATGGGGGTAAATTTATCCTCAATGCGGCCCTTGAACACCTCGCTGCCGGTGGTGATGATGCCCACTTTCTTGGCCTGCATGGGCAGCACGTTCAGGATAGGCTCTGCCCCGGCGGCGGCCTGCATGGCGTCCATTTTTTCCTGCTCGATCACCAGCGGGATGATGCGGGTGCCTGCCAGCTTCTGGCCCTTTTTCACGGGAAGGTCGCCGTGGATGGTGGCGATCATCATCTGCGGGAGGCTGTTCACCGCCAGCAGCGCCTTGCGGTGGATCTTCAGCAGGCCGTCGCAGTCCGCGATCAGCTCGATCTTGCCCTCCTTCGGCTCGGTGCCGTGGATATTTTTGCCCGCAGCGGCCTTGTACAGCAGGGCGGCGGCTTCATCCTCGTGGAGGATGCCGGGGTGCTTTTCCCAGACGTAGAGGTTCTCCTTGCCGATGGAGAGCAGCACCGGGATGTCCTCCGGCTGGATAACGTGCCCCTTGCGGAAGCGGGCACCCTTGAACTCGCCGGGAATGATCTGGGTGATATCGTGGCAGAGCACCTGCCCTGCCGCATCTTCGGTACGAATCAGTTTCATTTTATCTTCTCCTTACAGAGTCGGCATCTGGGCAATGATCCAATCGGACAGAGGCTGGATATCCTCCAGCCCGAAGTCTGCACCCGGGATGTCGCCCACCACGGCCAGCGGCTGGAACGACACCGGCGCATCCGCGATCTCCCTGCGCACCACTTCGATCTTGGGCCAGCCGCTGGATTTGAAGCCTTCCAGCAGCACAAGATCATAGCCGTGCCGCTCGAACAGGGCCAGCAGATCCTGCTCGGTCAGGCGGAATTCCTCGGTCAGCAGATAGCGGGTGCCGGAGTAGACCGCCACGCCTTCGGCCCCTGCTTCCCGCAGACGGAAGCTGTCGGTGCCGGGCACATCCGGGGTAAAATCGTGGCCGTCGTGCTTGATGATGCCCACCTTCAGCCCACGGCTGCGCAGGACAGGCAGCAGTTTTTCCAGCAGGGTGGTCTTTCCGCTGTTGTGTGCGCCGCTGACGGCCAGCACCGCCGGGCGCTTGAGCTCCAGTTCTTCTGCCAGAGCCTGTTTGGATTCAATATACAAAGTAAAGCACCTCCACTTCTTCACCCGGAGCCACCGGGCCGCTGCCTGCGGGCAGCTTTACCAGACAATTGCAGCCGATCATGGCAGAGAGGCTGCCGGACGAATGCGCTTCGGCGCTGCCCTCGCCGGGGATGGTCACGCTGCCGCCTGCCGCTTTCGCCCGCAGGTAGCGGTCACCCTTGCTGGATTTGGAAAAGCCGGTGGTCAGGGTGCAGGTGGTACGGGGAAGAATGCAGCCTTCCTCCCGGCGCCCTGCCGCCCGCAGCAGGGCCGGGATGGCGTACTGTTCCAGGGTTGCCGCTGCGGCAAAGGGGTTGCCGGACAGGCAGAACACCAGTTTGCCGGCGATCTCTGCCGCCAGCATGGGGCTGCCGGGCTTCTGTGCCACGCCCGCAAAGAGCATCTGTGCCCCCAGCTGTTCCAGCACGGCGGGCAGATAGTCCTTCTGCCCTACCGAAACGCCGCCGCTGGTAATGACGGCATCGCAGCCGGTCAAAAGTTCCCGCAGCTGGCAGGCGATGACCTCCGGGTCGTCCGAGCAGTGCCGCCGCTGCACGGCAAAGCCCAGCTGCCCCAGCCGGGCGGCGTTCTGGATGCCGTTGGCGTCGTAGATCTTGCCGGGAGCCCACGGTTCACCGGGAGCCAGCAGCTCACTGCCGGTGGAAAGAATGCCCACGGTCAGGGTGCGGTATACCGGCACCTCGGCATAGCCCTGCCCCGCCAGCACACCCAGATGTGCGGGGGTCAGCGGTGTGCCCTCGGCGGCAATGATGGCTCCGGCGGCGATATCCCCGCCCCGGGACACCACGTTCTGCTGCGGTTTCAGGCTTGAATAGAGCTGCACCGTTTCTTCGCCGCTGTCGGTCAGCTCCTGCATCAGCACGCAGTCCGCGCCCTCCGGCAGAGGGGCACCGGTCATGATGCGGGCCGCGCAGCCCACAGACAGGGCGGCGGCGGGGGCATCCCCGGCGTAGAGTTTCATGGTCACAGGCAGCGTGACCGGCGTTTCGCGGCTGGCCCCGGCGGTGTCGGCGCTGTGCAGGGCGTAGCCGTCCAGCGGGCTGCGGTCAAAGGGGGGCTGGTCCATCCGGGCGCACAGCGCCTTTGCGGCAATGCGGCCGCAGGCTTTTTCCAGCGGCAGGGTCTCCACCGCCGGGCGCGGCAGTGACGCCGCTGCATCCAGCACGCGGCGCAGCGCAGCGGCAGGTGCGCAGAAAGGCTGTTTCATAAAAAATCCTCCAAATGCCCGGCTGCACCCGGTCTGCTATGGCTCAGATGGGGCGTGCCGGGGATATTCTCTTTTCATAAAAAGGCAGGTGAAAAAGAAGCGGAGACGTCTTGACCGAAAATCAAAACGCCTCCGCAGAATATCCGCACATACCAGCCAGCGGCAGCTTGCAGTCTGCCCTGCCGACGGCATCCCCGGCCTGTGCCGTCCTTGCAGTGACGGTACGGCCCGGGAAGTGCCCTGTGTGGATGGGAGGAGTTCTTTTTTTCAAATTGCAGCGTTTCTTCTGCGGGAAGGCGGCGGGGTTTCCCCCGCCACCCTTGAATGCCGGCTGATCTGTTTCGAGATCCGCCCTTAGCATTGCGGCGCGGTGTCCTGCTCTTTGCGGGAGTTTAGACACCTTTGCTCAAAGAAGCTCTTATACCCTGTTCAGTTGTGTGGGAATGCTTTTAGTCGCAGAACTCGTCCACATCGCTGATGGCTTTTGCATAGCGGCGGGTGAGGTGCTTGGTGGAAAAGAGGAACCGCTCATTCTGATTGTTGGTCAGCTCCTCAATGTCGGCATACTCCGGCTTGCCCTGCATGGACTCCCATGTCTGCTCGATGACCTCCGGCGCAAGGCCGTAGGGGGAGCGCTGGAAGTACTTCAGCGGGGTGGCGCTGGGGTAGATGCGGGCGTTGAACCGCACCATCTCGGCGAACATCACACACAGATCCTTGTCCTCGATGAGCTGCGCGATCATGGCGTAGTTGTCGCTCATGTTGGCGGTGGAATAGTAGTAGGTATCCTTTGCGCCCTTGCGGGTGGTGATGTCCTCACACTGGGGGTCTGCAGGCATCTGTGCCAGCAGCTCGTCGGCATTTTCCACCTCGGTCAGCAGCAGGGCGTGGGGGGTCAGCAGTGCAGCCGCAGAGCGGGAGCGGATGTAGCCTGCCAGTTCCTGTGCCGGGGTAAGCTGGGGCAGCTCCGGAGCGGTCTTGGTGGGCTGATCCGCAAAGGGATCGTTTTCTGCCTCCGGTTCACCGGCCAGAAAATCCAGCAGCTCCGGCTTCGCAGCATCGGGCTGCGCAGCTTCGGCGGCTTCGGGTGCGGCCTCAGCAGCCTGCTTTGCGGCAAGCTCGGCGGTCTCCCGCTCCACTGTGGCGATCACGTCCTCGCCGGTCTTGGCGGCGCTGCCGTCAAAGGTGCTGCCGGTCTCCTTCAGGCGGCGGGCCGTCTCGCTGGCGGCATCGATGTCAAACACCTCTGCCTTGGGCTTTTTCTTTGCGGCCAGCTCTGCCTTCTGCAGCTCCAGAACTGCCTGCTCCGGGTCTGTGCTGCCGTCTACGGTGGTGGTGTAGCCGGGTTTACGTCTGCCAAACAACATGACGATCGTTCCTCTTTCTATGGGATTTATTCAGCTGCTGCGGTGTTCTGGGCGTAGATGCCGCGCTTTTCCAGATCATCGGCCATATCCGCCAGATCATACTTCTCCAGCGTCTCGCGGGTGGGCACACCGGTGGTGCGGTCCCAGCCGAAGGCGTCATAGAACAGATCCTTTGCCTTTTCCATGTCGGCGCGGTCCAGCTTGGTGGTGCCTTCCTCGAATGCCTTGAAGTCGGGGTCCTTATCGAACACCCAATCGCAGATGGCATCGTGCTCCTGACGCAGGTTTGCGCTGCCGCAGTTCTGCTGGAAGCTGATGGCGGTCATCACGCGCAGCATCTGGGTGATGCGGGCACCGTCCTCCTGCAGACCGGCCTGAGTATAGGTCTCGCCGGTGACGGCGGTCATAAAGTCTGCCTGCAGGTCCAGGTCGCCGTGGTACTCACGCTCCTTGGAGGGAGACTGGGTCATGGGCCACATCCAGTTGCACAGGGTGGCAGAGTCGTGGAAGTTCTTGTCGTTGACGCAGTATGCAGCCAGCTTTGCCTTGTTCTCGTTGATGGGAGTGTAGGCCTTGGCCTTATCGTAGCAGCCCTCGCCGAAGAAGTCCTCCATGACCTTCTTGGTCACCTCATAGGGAGCACCGGAGCCGGTCTCGCAGACGATCTCGTGGATCATGCAGTCGCGGTTGTAAACGAGGTTGTACAGCATGCCCACCTGCCATGCCTCAGCAGGGCCGTGGTGGTTGGGGAAGCCGTTGTAGATCAGGTTGGAGTTGGTAGCGCCGTCGTCGCGGTCCAGCCAGCTCTTGGGCAGGCCGAACTTTTCCATCATGGCCAGGGTGCCCTTGGCGATGACGGACAGGTCGCCCTCACCGTAAGCCATGCGGCGGATCAGCTCCACCTCCCAACGGGGATCGCCGGCCTTCTCCCACTCCCAAGGCAGAGAGTCGTACTCGGCCTCGCTGATGTACTTGGTAGCCTCCTCACGGGGCATCCGCAGGATCCACAGCAGGTCGCGGTTCAGGTTGCCGTAGTTGTCCCACAGACCCATGTCGTCCACAGCGTGAGACCATGCCAGATTGATGACCATGGTGCCGTCGCCCTCGTACTTGAAGTCGTGGACGCCATCGGGGTAGACGCGGGTGCCGTACAGCACGGGCATGCAGGTGTTGGAGTTGTGGGTGGGCAGATCGTAATCTGCCAGCGGGTCCACATCATACTCGGTGTAGCAGCGGATGGGGCAGGAGGAGCAGCCGCCGTTCTTCACGGTGTACTCCGCAGCGGGAGCGCCGAAGTCGAAGTAGCCCTTGAAGCAGCGCAGGGCCACCTTGTTGATATCGTTGTAGGGCTGCTCGCCGGTATCCACGGGGCCGCCGGGAGCCTTCTTCCACATGCGGTCGGGGGCGCCGGACCAGCGGTTCTTGCCGGAGGTGGCGCTGTACTCTGCCCAGCTCTGGGGCTGTGCGGGCACGTTGTGGTTGTTGTTGCCGCCGATCAGGTTGCCCATCATGTAGTTGGAGAGCTCCAGCACCTTCTTGGGATCAGCCACCTTGACGCTGCCGGTGCCGCGGATAGCAAGGCCCTTCAGCTTCTTGTTGCCCAGCGCAGCGCCCAGACCGGCGCCGCCGGAGTTGCCAAAGCTGGTGTTCAGGGTAGAGTAGTCCACCAGATTCTCACCGGCAGGGCCGATGGAAGCGGTCTCGAACTCGCGGCCGTTCTGCTCCACCATCCACTTGTTGGCAGCAAAGGTGCCCTTGCCCCAGATCTCGCTTGCGTCCTCCAGAGAGACCTTGTCGTCCTCGATGCGCAGGTAGACGGGCTTTTCGGAGATGCCGCTGAACACGATGCCGTCGTAGCCGGCATACTTCAGCATGGAGCCGATGTGGCCGCCCATGTGTGCGTCGATGATGGAGTGACCCTTGGACCAGGTGGAGCGGAAGGTCACGTTCATACGGCCGGAGCAGGGCACGCCGGCACCGGTCAGAGGGCCGACGCCAAAGATGACCAGAGCCTTCTCGTCATAGGGGTCCAGCTCCATGGGAGCTTCCTCGTACATGATGCGGTAGGCCATGCCCATGCCGCCGATATATTTATGGTACTTTTCATCGTCCTGCGTGGTGATCTCACCGGTGGTCAGGTTGACGCGCAGGATCTTGCCTGCCCAGCCATAAGTTTCAGCCATTGTTGTTCCTCCTTACAGGTCCATGTAGGCAGCCTGTGCTGCGCTGGTGACGGCATCCCAGTCCACAATGGACAGAGCGCCGGACGGGCAGCCTGCCACGCAGGCACCGCAGGCGATGCACTTGGACGACTTGCCGGTCTCGGGGTTGACGGTGGGCATGTGCCACGGGCAGGCATCATGGCAGGCACCGCAGCCGATGCACTTGTCGGTATCCACTACGCGGATGCCGCGGTCGTCGGTGGTGATAGCCTTCTGCGGGCAGGCATTGCCGCAGGCGGGGTCCTCGCACTGGCGGCAGGTGTCCGGGAAGTAGACAAAGCAGTTGTCGGTGCCGGACAGCAGGCCATTGCCGTCGCCGTCCAGATTCAGGCGGCGCTGGATCTTGACACGGCTGATGTAAGAGGAGCACACACCGTCGTTGGTCAGCGTGCAGTTGATCTCGCAGCGCTGGCAGCCGGTGCACAGATCCGCATTGACCACCAGCAGGCCCTGCGGCAATGCCCAGGTAGCCACTGCGCCGCTGTCCACCTGCTGCTGGGAGCAGCCGAACAGGGACAGCATGGATGCGGAGAGGGTGAGCCCTGCAAGGCTCCTGCCCGAAATTTTCATGAACTGGCGGCGGGTCATGTCAGCCGTCAGAAAATCGGTTTTTGCCATGGTTTCCATTCCTCCGTTGAGGTCACTCTGCGCAGAGCACCTCGGTCACATAGAAATACGAATTGTTGACGATGTTCGTTACCGCCGTCGAGGTGATGGTCGCGCCGGAAAGGGCGTCCACCTCGGTCAGATCGGCACTCACCGCACCGGTCTGGGCCTGCTCCGTGGTCAGGTCGGCCTGTGCCAGACGCGCCTTGGACTGCTCTTCTGCCGAGAGATCCGCAAAGGGGATCGCCATGGGCTGGCCGTCCAGTGCGCTCTTGCTCAGCTCGGCTGCGTACAGCCTGCGGCGTGCCACGGCCTCTGCGCTGGAATCCAGCGGCGGGGCCAGCTCATCGCTCAGGGGCTGACCGTTCAGTGCCGAGAGGGTCAGGCCTGCCGCATACATCCTGCGGGTGGCCTCGGCCTCGGGAGAGGTGTCGGACACGTTCCACTGTGTGGGATCGAACTCCTCAGCGGCAGTGGTGTCCTCCGCCACTGCACCGGCAGAGGCGTAGGCTGCGCCGGTGGCCGGATCGGTCACGGTGTAGCTCTTGCCTGCCAGCGTAAAGGGAGCCGCGCCCTGGTACTGGGACGTGAACTCCGGGCTGACGCACTGACCGCCAAGGTTGTCGGTCTCCGCCTGCGAAAGGATCTCCACAGCGGAAACATTGCCCTCGGCGTCAAGGGTCACAGCAGCCTGCACATCGCTCTGGAAGCCCTTCTGAGTGCCCTCCACGCGGTAGCTGCCATCGTCGAGCTGGTACACTGCGCTGATGCCGTAGGCGGCTGCATCCGCCTCCGACACCGGCAGCAGGGTACCGGCAACCGTGGTGCGCGCGTGCTGCACAGCGATCAGACCGACCGCCATGGCAACCGTGGCAGCGCCCATGGCTGCATAGCCCGGCAGCCGCTTACGCCACAGCGGAACGGGCGCAAACGGGTTGGTTGCCTGCTTCATGTTATCACCTGCCTGTTTTTGTTTGTGCGGGAAAGTTTCCCGGACATGAAAATAGCCGCTCCTGCTGCTGCAACAGCGAAGCGGTTTCTTCGTTACTATTTTATCATCCATACCGGAGGTAAGTCAACGCAAACAGCCGTGCTTTCTCTGTTTTGTCACCATCATTTTACATATCTGCTAAAGTTAGCGGATGTTTCCTGCCGCACACCAGTTGCAGGCCGTATTCCTGCGCCAGTTCCAGCGATTGGATCGTGGGCATGCTCTTGCTCACCAGTGCCGGAACGCCCGCCCGGATGGCCTTGCGCACCATGTCCACGGGCACCCGGCCGCTGGTATAAAGCACGCATTCTGCCAGCGGGACGCCCTGCAGCAGCATCTCGCCCACAGCCTTATCCAGCGCGTTGTGCCGACCAATGTCCTCGCAGGCAAAGAGGATGGTTCCCTGTCGCAGCACAAAGCAGCTGTGCACAGCGCGGGTGGCGCGGTACAGCGGCAGACCGGCGCTCATGGCGGCGGCGAGCGTATCCAGCCATTCCGGCTGCAGCTCCATCTGCGGCACCGTGCGCAGCGGCGGCAGCTCCACCGGACTGCTCAGCGTGACATTATCCGTACAGCAGCTGGACACCGCCTGCGCCGCTGCACTGCGGGCCGTCAGCCGATGATTCAGGTAGACGTTCACCTTCAGCCCCTCAGCACAGACCACAGCCTGCTCTACCTCCTGTGCCGAAGTGATCCAGCCTTCGGTCAGCAGCCGCCCCAGTGCCAGCTGCGGCAGCAGCTCCGGCGTGCACACCACCCGGAAGGCCGGCTGCTCATTGACATAAAGCGCGGCGGCGTGCTCTGCCGGAAGCACCGCTGCGGTGCCATCCGGCAGACGCGCCGTTTCAAAGGCAGCTGCCCTGCCAAAAAGGTCGTTGATCTGCATAAGTCCAGTTCCTTCCCTGTGTGCCGGGTCTCAGAAGCATTTGGTCCCCGCACCAATACAATATAAGTATAGCAGAGGATCCCGCGCGAGAAAAGACTGTCCACTGCATTTCAGGGCAAAAAGGTTATTTCGGGACGCTTTTGGGCAGAGCAGGCGTCCCCTTCTGTTTGCACGAAAAAGCACCCGCCGCCGGGTATTTTCAGACCGGGCAGCGGGTGCTTTCCTTTATATAATGGAGAACGATGCAGATGATTTACTTTGCGGCAACATTCTTGGTGACCATCACGTCACTGTCCAGTCCGCAGACGTTGTGCAGAACGATGGTGCCTGCCTTGACGGGGGCAGTCAGCACCACCTTGCGGATCTCGTCCATCACCGGGAAGATCATATCCTTGGGGATGGCCCGGGTCAGGCGGACGCTGGTGACAGGCAGCTCGCCGCCCTTGACCAGCACCGAGCTGGCGATGGTGCGGCGGGGCGCAGTCAGCTCCTGACGGACATACTGTTCGCCGCGGGGGCAGGTGTGGCCGGTGACCGAGATCACCTGACCATTTTCAACTTCGGCTTCGATCTCGCAGCCGTTGGGGCAGACGATACAGGTAAATTGCTTTTTCATTCCACCGACACCTCCAGTGCGCCTTCCTCCTGCAGCTTGGCAGCAGAGACCTTGAACTGGATCATCTCCGCAGGAATGGCTTTCTTCATCTTCTTGGCAGCAACTTCCACACCGTTCTGGCGCACCACGATGCGGCAGTCACGGTAGTGGTTCCGCACGCGCAGCGACAGGCTGAAATCGTTCTTGCCGCTGACCTTCTGCGGGATGGTGTGGCCCACGCCCTCGCCGCACTTCACGTCCAGCGTGCAGGGGTCGATGCCCTTGCCCTCAACGTAGGCGGCAGCGTGGCGTGCCAGTGCCTCGGACTCCATGGAAACGAAGTCCACCAGATCATGCACATGCAGCACATTGCCGGCAGAGAACACGCCGGGCACATTGGTCTGCAGGTTCTCGTCCACGAAGGCACCGTTGGTGTGGGGGTCAATGGCGATGCCGGCATCCTCCAGCAGCTTGTTCTCCGGAATCAGGCCGACGGAGAGGATCAGCGTATCGCACTTGTACTCCTTCTCGGTGCCGGGGATGGGCCGACGGTTCGCGTCCACCTCGGAGATGGTCACGCCGGTCAGACGATTGCGGCCATGGATCTCGGTGACGGTGTGGCTGAGATAGAGCGGGATATTGTAGTCATCCAGACACTGCACGATGTTGCGCGGCAGACCGGAGGGGTAGGGCATCAGCTCGAACACTGCCTGCACATGAGCGCCTTCCAGCGTCATGCGGCGGGCCATGATCATGCCGATATCGCCGGAACCGAGGATGATGACTTCCTTGCCGGGCATCCGGTTGTAGAGGTTCATGTAAGCCTGCGCGGTGCCTGCGGTGAACACGCCCGCCGGACGCTCGCCGGGAATGCCCAGTGCGCCGCGGCTGCGCTCCTTGCAGCCCATGGCAAGCACCACAGCCTTTGCCTGATACTGGCGCAGGCCGCTGCGGGTGGAGGCGGTGACGACACGATCCGCCGTCAGGCTCAGCACCGTGGCGCTGGTCTCGTAGGGGATCTCACGCTTGTTCACCTCATCAATGAAAGCCTGTGCATACTCGGGGCCGGACAGGCTCTCGCCGAAGCGGCCCAGACCAAAGCCATCATGGATGCACTGGCGCAGGATGCCGCCCAGCATCGCCTCGCGCTCCAGAATGATCATGTTGCGGATGCCCTGCTTGTGCAGTTCCACCGCTGCGGCAAGACCTGCGGGGCCGCCGCCGATAATCACAACGTCCTTCTGTTCCATCGCTCAGTTCTCCTCCTTCCGCATGGTTCCGGTCAGGACCCAGGAGCCCTGACGGCTGTAACGAATATCCTCCGGCTCGGTGCCCAGCTCCTGCTCGATGAAGTTCTCGATCTTCATCTGGCAGAAGCCGCCCTGACAGCCGCCCATCATGGCGCGGGTGCGGTACTTGATGCCGGTCATGGTGGAGACGCCCAGCGGGTTATGGATGGCCTGCAGGATCTCCGCCTTGGTCACTTCCTCACAGCTGCAGATCATCTCGCCGTAATCGGGGTCCTGCGCAATGAGCTCTGCCTGCTGCTCCGGAGTGCACTCTGCAAACTTGACGATGCCCTTGTGGTGCGGGTCGAAGCCGGGGTTTTCCTCGAACTTTTCGTGCTCCAGCATCAGGCCGATGACGTAGCGGGCCAGCGGCACGCTGCCGGTCAGGCCCGGGGACTCGATGCCCACGAGGTTGACGGCATTGGGTGCCACGTCGTCCCGGATCTCCACCTTCCAGTCCTGAATGGCTCCGTTCTCATCCACCCACTTGGGCTGGATGCCGGCGAAGGTGCGGATCTGATCCTTTTTAAAGATGTGGGGCCACAGCTTTGCGCCCTCCACGGCCAGACTGTCCATGTTGGCCTGCGGCACGCTGTAATCGTCCAGCACATCGGTGTTCTCGGCATCCGGGCCCACGGTGACGTTGCCGTCCACGGTGGGGGTGATGTGGATGCCCATGTAAGTGTTGCTGGGCACCGGGTACACCGGCATGGGCAGCAGCTTGCCCATGCGCTTGTGCAGGATGATGTAGTTGCTGCGGGAGCCGATGACACGGTAGCCGGTCAGGCCCAGCAGGTCAGAGATCTGCTTTGCACCCAGACCTGCGGCGTTGACCACCCAGCGGGTGCAGACATCGCCGTGCTCGGTGTGCAGATAGTACAGCTCGTTTTCGCGGGTGATGGCCGTGACCTTGTGGTCAAAGAAGAAGTCCACGCCGTTGGCATGTGCGTTCTCGGCCAGAGCCACCGTGTACAGGAACGGGTCCATGATGCCGCTGTTCTTGGACCACATGGCAAACTTGCCCACCACGGCGGGCACCAGCTCATGCAGCTTTGCTTCGTCGATCATCTCCAGACCGGTGCAGCCGTTGACGGCGCCCTGCTTCATGGTGCGCTCCAGCTGCTCCATATCCTCGGGGGTGTTGCCCACCAGCACCTTGCCGCAGCGCTTGAACGGGAAGTTCAGCTCCTCGGCCAGCTGGTCCATGATCTTGTTGCCTTCCACGCAGCATTTTGCCTTCAGGCTGCCAGTGGGGTTGGCAAAACCGCCGTGCACCACCGCAGAGTTGCGGCCGCTGGTCTCGTTGCAGACGTCCAGATTCTTCTCCAGCACTGCAATGCTCAGCTTGTAGCGGGACAGCTCGCGCGCAATGGCACTGCCCACGACGCCCGCACCGATGATGACCACATCGTATTGTTTTTTCATGGTATCCACCTTTCTCCTTTTTCTGGTATGGGAAACCGGCGTTGTGTTATATGTTTCATCGCTTCAAATATATAACATCCCGTGACTTCTGTCAAGCACTTTCCGCAAAAATTATAAACAAAAATGAGCTCTGTCCTTTGGTAAAAACGACAGAGCTTCTGGAAAATTCGGCGGGAACCGCTTGAAATGCCAAGGGAAAAGGGGCTCCCGGATGCAGGCAGGGCCTCCGCATCGTTCCATTCACGGAAGCGGCCCTGCTTACAAAAACAGCTTCTCAGATGAAGAAATCCGGGAAGCGGTCCAGCAGGCTCTGGAAGTGTTCTCGGTAGGCGCCCAGATGATGCTCAAAGAATGCGTCCACATCCACATCCTTGGGCAGGCCCACCATCAGATATTTGTACAGCTGCTCATGCTCCACGCGGAAGGTCTCCATATCCATCTGGCACAGAGCGGTGTCCAGATAGCGCACACGATCCATGTGGGTGGTAACGTTGTGCATGGCCTGCCAGATGCGGTCATAGCCGGCATAGGTATACAGGCGCTTATGGAACTCGTTGTCCAGCGTGATGAAGTAATCGCCCAGCACATCGTGGCTGATGCAGGCGGAGCCATCCTGCCGTTCCAGCAGACCGTGCAGCTCGCTGAGCTGCGCCTGATTCAGGTGGCCGGACAGGCTGCGCAGCAAAGCGGGTTCCAGCATCTTGCGCATGGCATAGCCCTCGTTGATGTACTGGATCGAGATCTTGGAGACGATGCTGCCGCGCTGAGGCAGCACATCCACCAGCCATTCGCCCTTGAGCATCATCAGTGCTTCGTGGATGGGCGTGCGGCTCATGACCAGATGCTCACTCAGCTCCGCCTCGCTCAGCTGGAAGCCGGGCTGCAGCTGGATGTTCATGATATTCTTGCGCAGGATACGGTAGGCGTAGGCCCGGTTGTTCTCGTCCGGCTGGCGAGGGTCCATCAGCAGCGGCAGGATGCGGGACTTGTCATCTTTCATTGGTAATTTCCCCTTACAATAGTTTGCTCTCCGGCAGGAAAGCGCTGGGTCAAGGTTTGTTGCTTCTAAGATTTAATACCTCTATTATAAGGCATAACATATCACTTGTCAAAAGCCTTTTTGCTAAAAAGCAACTAAAATCCTGAAATTGCGGATAAAAAACTATAAAACAAGTTGCATTTCCGCCCCAAAGGCGTTATAATATGCTCAACAAGTAACATATCAGTTGGCTATAGGAGGTCAATCACATGTCTGAAATCAATGCGATCCGCTTTGCAGAACCCTGGCAGGTCTCCTGCGTCAAGATCCCCATGCCGGAACCCAAGCCCGGTGAGGCCCTCATCAAGATCATGGCAGCCGGTATTTGCGGCAGCGACATTGGCGCGTTCCGCGGCACCAATGGTCTGGTGAGCTATCCCCGCGTCATCGGCCACGAGCTGGCCGGTGTGGTCGTCTCCATCCCGGAGAACAACAAGAACGGCATCAAGGTGGGCGACCGCGTGGTCGTGGACCCGTACCTGTACTGCGGTCACTGCTATCCCTGCTCCATCGGCCGCACCAACTGCTGCGACGATCTGCACGTTCTGGGTGTGCACGTTGAGGGCGGCATGGCCGAGTACTTCTGCCACCCGGCTGATATGCTCGTCAAGATCCCCGATGGCATGAGCTGGGTGCAGGCCGCCATGGCCGAGCCCCTGACCATCAGCCTGCACGGCATCCACCGCGGCGGCCTGAAGGCAGGCGAATACTGCGCCATCATCGGTGCAGGCCCCATCGGTCTGGCTGCTGCCATGGTGGCACAGGCCTACGGCGCACACGCCATCCTGCTGGATCTGGTGCAGGAGCGTCTGGACTTTGCAAAGTCTCTGGGTGTAGAGTACACCATCAACTCCGGCAAGGAAGATGCCAATGCCCGTGTCCACGAGATCACCGGCGGCGAGGGCGCGCAGCAGGTCATGGAGTGCTCCGGTGCAAACCCCGCCATCCGCAGCACGCTGGATCTCGTGAGCCACGCAGGCCGCATCACCTTCACCGGCTGGCCCAAGAAGGAGACCAGCCTGCCCACCGACACCATCACCCGCAAGGAGATCGACCTGCGCGGTGCCCGCACCAGCGCCGGCGAGTTCCCCGAGGCTCTGGAGCTGATCGCCACCAAGAAGGTGGATATGCTCAAGCTGCTCACCAAGACCGTCAAGCTGGAAGAGGTGCCTGAGACCATCATCGACATCGAGAAGAACCCCGGCAACTACATGAAGGTCGTTGTCACGATGGAGTAAACGGCTCCCCACTACATTGAAGTTATAAGGAGAGTACTGTTTTGGACGCATGGAATATTCTTGTTGTGGTCGTTCTGGCCCTGATCCTTCTGCTGATCCTGCCCATGGTGGCTGCGCGCAACGGCACCAAAAGCTTTACGCAGGCCCTGATGGCCCCGCTGCACCGCAAAAAAAAGCGCGGCCCGCTGGGGCTTGAGGTCGAGCCGGAAAAAAAGCCGGAACGGCATGTAAACAACAGTATGCAGGGCGAGCTGACCGCGATCGTCTCGCAGCTCATCACCTTTACCAAGCGCCAGCACTATACGCTGGTGTACCCCGGCACCATTCAGGAAGGCGGCCAGCTGACCACCACGCTGGCGCTGGTGGTCACCCCGGGCGGCGTGGTGGGCCTGAACTGCTTCGGCTTTGCCGGCGAGATCCGTCCCGGCGACCAGCCGAACGACCAGTGGCGTCAGCACATCAACCACACGGACAACCGCATCCCGAACCCTGTCACCACCAGCGAAAAGCAGCAGGTGCTGCTGCGCCGCGCCATGGACAGGGCCGGGCTGAGCGGCATCCCGGTGGAGGTGATCGCCGTGTTCACCAGCAAGGAAGCCCGGCTGACCGGCGTTTCTGCCCAGAAGTGCTTTGACCGCGACGGCATGATCGCCTATCTGGAGCAGGAGCGCTTCCATTCCGGCCCGGTGGAGGATACCCACGAGACCGGCGTGAAGCTGAAGAGCCTTGTAACGGTATACAAGTCCGAAAAAAACAAGAAGAAAAAGAAATGATCTGCGTCTGAAATGTTACCTGCAGTCTTCCGGCATAGCGGAACGCTGCGGATGCATTCTCTGGGATTTTTAAACAGACAGCCCGGTACAGTCCTCCTGTACCGGGCTGTCTGTTTTTGTTTTTTCTGGTTTTTATGCTCCATTTCTCCATTTTTTCAGGCTAGTATACAACATAAAGCACAGCTTCCCTTTGGGAAACAGCTGGTAAAGATTCAGATAAGAAGCGTCGTTTTGTATTGTTCCTGTCAATCTGATATGTTAGTATATCGTCAAGGGAAACATGCCGCAGATGGAACGCGGCATCCGGCTGCACGAACCGGCGCAGCGGCGTTCCACCCTGAGCAGGCATGAAAACAAATGAAAAGGAGAGATTTTCTTATGCGTATCCACAAGATCACTCGTCGTAACTTCATGAAGGTTGCAGGTGTCTCTGCACTGGCCATGGGTCTGGCAGCCTGCGGCGGCAGCTCCTCCAGCACTGCTGCTTCCACCTCCACCGCTGCATCTGCTTCCACTGCTGCAGGCGGCGAGGTCACCGGTGATAAGGTCGTGATCAACATCGGCCACATCAACGACCAGAGCGACTCCTGGCATCAGGGCGCTCTGAAGTTCAAGGAGTACTGCGAAGCCAACTCCAACGGCACCATCGAAGTGGACGTGTTCCCCAACAGCCAGCTGGGTCCCGAGGTCGATATGATCCAGGGCATCCTGTCCGACAGCGGCACGGTGGACATCACCTTCACCGGCGAGTCCATGCAGACCTACCAGCCCGATCTGGGCATGATCGGCATGCCGTACCTGATCCAGAGCGACGAGCAGATGGAGAAGGTTCTGACCGGTGAAGTCGGTCAGGAGTTCGAGGGCCTGATGGAGGCCTGCGGCATGAAGTGCCTGGGCTACTTCACCCGTGGTCCCCGCTACATCACCTCCACCAAGAAGATCACCAGCGTTGCCGACTGCAACAATCTGGTCATCCGCACCCCCCAGTCCGCTATGACCGTGGCCGCCTTCCAGGCTCTGGGCGCAAAGCCCACCCCCATGGCACTGTCTGAGGTCTTTACCTCTCTGCAGCAGGGCACCATCGAGGCACAGGAGAACCCGCTGGCCATGATCGAGACCCAGAGCTTCTACGAGGTCTGCCCCTACCTGATCCTGACCGCTCACCTGCGTGCATGGGTCTACATCGCAATGGGTCTGGCCCAGTACAATCGTCTGTCCGACAGCCAGAAGGCCGTTGTGGATCAGGCCGGTGCCGAGTGCCAGGCATACGAGCACGAGCTGTTCCTGGACAACGAGGAAAAGTACTACAACCAGCTGCAGGAGCAGGGCATGGAGTTCATCAAGGTCGATACCGATGCGTTCGCCAAGGCAATGATCGATGGCGTGCTGCCCATCCTGACCGACAGCCAGAAGAAGATCTACGATGCCATCGCAGCGCTGGCCTGATGCGGCTGTAAATCCTGAAATGAGGTTGAGATCATGAAGAAAGGCTTGGATAAATTCATCAAGGTCTACATGGAGATCTTGTACGCTTTGAGTTCCGTCTTCTATGCAGGCTTCTGCTTCTGCGTTCTGGTGCAGGTCATCAGCCGCAACTTCCTGCCCAATGCCCCCTCCTGGACTGAGGAGCTGGCCCGTTATTCCTTTATTTATATGGTGGCCTTCGGCGTTGGTCTGGCGGCCCTGAAGCACGAGTTCGTCAACGTTGAGTTCCTCGGCGATTTCCTCAAGTCAAAGAATCAGAAGGCGCTGGATGTGCTGAACCTCGTCATCGAGGTCATCATCCTTGCCATGTGTCTGGTCATTCTGGTGATGGCCGAGCCGAAATACTGCTTCCCCACCTTTGCGATGAACTCCACCGCCACCAACATCTCCATGAAGTACATCTACTTCTCCCAGTTCCTCACCTTCATCATCCTGCCCGTCAGCTACCTGCTGGACATCGTCCGCACTCTGGTCGGCTGGACCGAGAAGCCTGCTGCATAAAGGAGGTCGAAACGCAATGGTTGCAGTTTTGTTTATTGTTTTCCTCGTCGCGCTGGCCATCGGCGTGCCCGTGGCGTTCAGTCTGGGTCTCGCATCCGTGGCCTACATGCTGGGTGCTCATATCCAGATGATCAACTTTGCACAGTATTTCTTCAAGGGTCTGGACTCCTTCACCCTGCTGTGCATCCCCGGCTTCACCTTTGCCGGCAACCTGATGAATCAGGGCGGCATCTCGGATAAGCTGCTGGACTTTGCAGATGCACTGGTCGGCCACGTCACCGGCGGTCTGGCTTATGCAAACGTTCTGGCCTCCATGGTCTTTTCCGGCATCTCCGGCACGGCTCTTTCCGACACCGTCGCTCTGGGCGGCGTTGAGATCCCCATGATGGTCAATCAGGGCTATGACGTGCCCTTCTCGGTCGCCATCACTGCCGCTTCCTCCTGCCTTGGCCCCATCATTCCCCCGTCTGTTCCCATGATCATGGCTGCTACCATGACCGGCCTGTCCGTCTCCAAAATGTTCATGGCCGGCATCATCCCCGGCCTGCTGCTGGGCTTCGGCATGTGCGCCACCTGCTACATCCTGTCGGTCAAGCGCCACTACCCCAAGCGTAATACCCCGCCTACCTGGAGCCATATCTGGCATGCGACCAAGGAGGCCATCTGGGCGCTGATCATGGTGGCCATCATCCTGTTCGGCATCATGGGCGGCATCGTCACCCCCACCGAGGCTTCCATCATCTGCGTGGTCTACGGTCTGTTCGTGTCGGTGTTCATCTACCGCAAGATGGGCCCCAAGGAGATGTACTCCTGCCTGAAGGATACCGTTTCCTCCGCTTCCGCTATCATGGCTCTGGTGGCCTTTGCAAACGTGTTCGCCTTCATCCTGACCAAGGAGCACATCCCCAGCATGATCGCTGACGCAATGCTGCACCTGACCACCAACAAGTACCTGATCCTGCTGCTCATCAACCTCTTCCTGATTTTCGTCGGCATGTTCATGGAGACCATCGCCGCCATCCTGATCCTGTTCCCGACCCTGCTGGCTGTGGCTACCGCCGTGGGCGTCGATCCCATCCATTTCGGCATCATCGTGGTCATGAACCTGGTTCTGGGCCTGTGCACTCCTCCCGTCGGTGTCTGCCTGTTCGCTGCTACCAATATTGGCTCCCGCTACGGCAAGTGCACCCTGTCCGACAGCGTGAAGGCTCTGGTCCCGCTGCTGATCGTCAACTTCGGCGTTCTGTTCCTGGTCACCTATGTGCCCTTCCTCACCGTCGGCGTGGCAAATCTGGTCATGGGCTGATCCTTTCCCTAGTCTTTCCAAGAAACTCTTTTACTTCGTCAAAAAAGGGCTGCTGCAAACAGCCCCAAAAAGAGATAGGCGTTCCCGAAAGGGGCCGCCTATCTCTTTTTTTTGCAACATACAGCCTTCGATGCCGCCCCGCTGGGATGGGAACGGCCATTCCGCCCCATGCCGGCCTGTCATAGATCGGCCGTCCCCGCTCCGGCCTCTTCGCCGGTCGGCATCCGGAGCAGCAGGAGTTCTCTGCGCAAAGATCATAGAAGCCTGCTGCGCTCAGGACTGCCGGCTGAGCCGGCGGCCTGAGGAAGTCCTGAACATCATGCGGAATGCCCCCGCAAAGCCCCTGTGCAAGGGGCCGCGAGCAGTCTTCCTTCCGCTGCATTGCCGACTCCGCCGCTCTAACGCACTGTGACATAAAGTGCATTTTTCGCAATGGCAAGTTCTTTGTCATTCCGCAATGCCCGCCATCTCCGAACAAAAAATGGCCAGACAAAAGCAGGGTGCGCCCCGAAGGACACACCCTGCCAGTTTATTTATATCTCACAATGTGCGCTGAGACCGGCGCAAAGCGCCCTCAGAGCGCGGAAACGACCCGGTGAATGGTTCTTACTTCTTGAAGGTCAGAACACCCTTGCGGTAGGAAGGATCGCGGCTGTCCACGAAGTCGAAGGCTGCCTGTGCATCCTCGAAGTTCCAAGTGTGGGAGATGCTGCCACGCAGATCCACCTTGCCCTCGTTGACCAGATCGATGACATCCTGGAACTTGCGGTTCTGCAGGCGGCTGCCGCGAACGTCCAGCTCCTTGGAAGTAATGACGAACTGGTTGACCTCGGTGGGAGCCACGGAGAAGCCCATGGTGATGACGCGGCCGGCGTTGCCGGTGGCCTGCAGAGCGGTCAGCAGGCTGCCCTTGACGCAGGCGGCATCGATGGTCACGGTGGGGCCGTAGCCCTCGGTCAGCTCGTGAGCCTTGGCGGGAACGTCCTCCTTCAGGCTGTTGATGGTGTAGGTCGCGCCGTTCTTCTTGGCCTCTTCCAGCTTGGCGTCGTCGATATCGGTGACGATGATGGCCTTGGGGTTGTACAGCTTGACGATGCGCAGGATGGAGCTGCCCAGAGCGCCGCTGCCGATGATCATGACGGTGTCCTCGCTCTCCAGCTCAGCACGGCTGCAGCACTGCACAGCAATGGTGGTGGGCTCGATCATGACCGCCTCTTCGTCGCTCAGGATCTCAGGCACCAGATAGCAGTCGCGGTCCGGCACAGCCATGTACTCGCGGTAGCCGCCGTCGATGTGCACACCGCGCACCTTCAGGTTGCCGCAGACATTGGGACGGCCCTTGCGGCAGGCGTAGCAGTGACCGCAGGCGGTGACCTGATCGATGATGACGCGGTCGCCCACCTTCACGCGGGTCACGCCCTCGCCGATCTCCTCAACGATGCCCACGTTCTCGTGGCCGATGATGCGGGGATAGGTGGCAGCGGCATTGGTGCCATGGTAGATGCCCACGTCGGAGCCGCAGATGCCGGCAGCGACCATGCGGACCAGAACATTGTTTTCCTTGTCGATCTGAGGCTTCTCGAGATCAACGATCTGCAGTTTATTCGGTTCAACGATCTGAACGCCCTTCATAAAATCTTCCTCCTAAAATCTGATAACGGTCTTAAAGATTTTGATGATCTTTCTGCACGGTGGGCGGATGGCTCCGGGCCGTGCTGATACTAACATATTACCACAGACGAGGCAAAAAGTAAATTGCTTTTTGAAAAAAGAAAGTATTTTTCCTTTTTCGCAAAAAAAGACCTGTACAGCGGCTTTATTTCATGTTTTCATGAAATCCCGGCAAAAACACGTAACATATCACAACGGCTAAAATTCAGTAAAAAATGAAACGGGCCATTGCACAGGGGGCAAGCCCCGGAGCAACAGCCCGTTTTTCGTTCTCCACAGCAGGAAGATATTAAAAAGGATACAGCCAAACCGGATGCGGCAGCCCGTTCCGGTCATTATGCAAACACGGCCACGACCACCTGCATCGCCACGCCCAGAAAGGCACCTGCGCCCCAGGTCAGGCCGGTGATGAAGAGGTTCTGCTTCCAGGAAGGGTTGGTACGCCACAGTACCGCCAGGCCCACGCCTGCACCGGTGCACAGGCCCGCCACCAGACTGGAAAAGCGCAGGGCGCCCTCCACATACAGCTGGGTCAGCAGCACGCTGGCGGCGCAGTTGGGGATCAGGCCCACCAGCGCGGCCACCACCGGCTGGAAGAAGCCCATGCTGCCCAGAACGCTGGCAAAGACGTCCTCGCCCACGCCCTCGACGATCAGGCCGAACACCAGACTGAACGCAAAAATGAACACGAAGATCTCCAGCGTGTGGCGCAGGGCCGCCTTCCAGATGGGCTGTGCGTTTCCGGTTTCGTCGTTGTGCTCCTCGTGGCAGTCCACTTCATCCGCGTGGCCGGTGTAGCCGCCGCGCAGGCTTTTGGGCAGCACACCGCGCAGGACAAAGTCCAGCGCAAAGCCCACCGCAATGGCGTACACCACCTTGATGACCATGAGCACCGCCAGCTTGTCCCAATAAGCCGGCATGGATACCAGCAGCGGAATGGCTTCGTCACTGGTGGCAAGGTAAACAGCCATCAGGGTGCCCAGCGTGATGACGCGGGAGGAATAGAAGTTGGACGCAATGGCCGAAAAGCCGCACTGCGGCACACAGCCCAGCACTGCGCCCGGAATCGAGCCCCAGCGGCCGCCTCCGGCCAGCAGCGCTTCGATGCGCTCACCATGGCGGGTCTCAATGTATTCGATCAGAAGATAAGCCAGAAACAGGAAGGGCAGCATCTTGGCGGTATCCACCAGAGACTCGCCCAGAACATCCAGAAACAGTTCCATATACACTCCAAACACAGCAGAAAATTGCTTTATCACAACAAATTGCAACCAATTTGCATTTTCAGGCAAGGATGATTATACACGATATTCTCTCCAATTGCAATACCAAATTGCAAATTGATTGCAAATTTATATTATAGAACGCTGCAGCGCGTAAAAAGCACGATCTTAAATGGTCTCCGCTGATGCTCTGACCATTTTCAGCGGAATTATTATTTTATTTCGCAATTCTGGAAAATCTGCGGATTTTCCAGAATTGCCTTTTCACGGGAGGAGTCATAACCGAAAGCGAAAGCTGCCGCGCTGGTTTCCTGCGGAAACATTCGCGCGGCGGAGTTAACGTTCTGCCCGCAAGCACAAGCCTTTCCTCCACGACCCCCGCCCATGAAAATGGGGTCCAGAAATGCCCACAGGCGTTTCTGGACCCCAAAATCAAAAATATAATTTCCTTAGCTTATGCGCAAAGCAACGCGGAGCGCATTCAAAATCGTCCCACACAGCAGGAGTCTGCAGTCTGTTTTACCCCTTCATCGGCACAAAGCCCACAAGGTCTTTTACCACCTCGCCGCCGATGATCAGGCCGGCCACCGAGGGCACAAAGGCATTGGAGCCCGGCACCGAGCGGCGCTGGGTGCACTTGCGCTGGGTGCCCGGAGGGCAGATGCAGTGATTCTTGCAGCTGATGGCGTCATCCTCGATGGGGGTCATGGCAGGCTCCTTGGAGTAGACCACCTTCAGGTGCTTGATCCTGCGCTTGCGGCACTCGGTGCGCATCACCTTGGCCAGCGGGCAGACCGAGGTCTTGTAGATATCGGTCACTTCAAAGCGGGTCGGATCCATCTTGTTGCCTGCGCCCATGGAGCAGATGATGGGAGTGCCCGCCTCCTTGCACTTCATCACCAACGCCAGCTTGCCGGTGACGGTGTCAATGGCGTCCACCACATAGTCGTACTGGGTAAAGTCGAACTGATCCTGTGTTTCCGGGCCAAAGAAGCACCGGTGGGTGGTCACTTTGATGTCCGGGTCGATGTCGTGGATGCGCTGCGCAGCCACATCTACCTTATACTGCCCTACCGTGCTGCGGGTGGCGATGATCTGACGGTTGAGGTTGGTCAGGCAGACCTTATCGTCATCGATCAGATCCAGTGCCCCCACACCGCTGCGCGCCAGCGCTTCCACCGTGTAGCCGCCCACGCCGCCGATGCCGAACACCGCCACGCGGGAATTGTGCAGTTTTTCCATGGCTTCCGCGCCCAGCAGCAGCTGCGTGCGGGAATACTGATTTTGCATTTCGTTCTCCTTGTTACTTTTCCACTCTCGTAATGGTGCCGCCGCCCAGCACCGTGTCGCCCTGATACAGCACCACGGCCTGACCGGGCGTAGGGGCGCGCTGGGGCTGGTCAAATTCCAGCCGGAAGCCGCACTCCGCCGGGTAGACGGTGGCGGCCTGCTCCACCTGATGGTACCGGGTGCGGGCTGTGACCCGCAGCGGCCCGGTCAGCTCCGGAATGGCGATCCAGTTCACCTCGTCCGCATACACGATGCGGTCGAACAGCATCTCCTCCGGCCCTACCGTGACGGTGTTTGCCTGCATGTCCTTGCCGCAGACGTACACAGGTGCCCCCATGGCAAGGCCCAGCCCCTTGCGCTGGCCGATGGTGTACCGCACCGCGCCGTTGTGGGTGCCCACCACCCTGCCGTTTTCGTCCAGAAAATCACCTGCCGGGTAGCGTTTGCCGGTGAAGTCCTCCATAAAGCGGGCATAGTCGCCATCCGGCACAAAGCAGATGTCCTGACTGTCGTGCTTGCGGGCATTGACGAATTTGTGCTGCTCCGCAATCTCGCGCACCTCGGTCTTGTGCAAGCCGCCCAGCGGCAGGCGGATATGCGCCAGCTGCTCCTGAGTGAGGTTGTAGAGCACGTAGCTCTGGTCCTTGCCCTCGTCCAGCCCCTTTTTGAGCAGGAAACGGCCGGTGGCCTCGTCCTGCCCCACCCGGGCATAGTGGCCCGTGACCACATACTCCATGCCGTGTGCCCGGGCCCAGTCCAGCAGATGGCGGAACTTCATATATTTATTGCAGTCGATGCAGGGGTTCGGCGTGCCGCCCGCCTCATACACGCGGACGAATTTTTCAATGATCTGCTCCCGGAAGTCGGCCGTGAAATCCAGCACCTCGTACGGGATATCCATGGCATACGCCACCTCTGCCGCGTCCTCGATGTCCTTTTCCGAGCAGCAGGTGTGAAAGCCGGACTGTCCCAGCGTTTCGTTGCGGGTAAGCCGCATGGTGATGCCGGTGCAGTCATAGCCTGCCTGCTGCATAAGCCATGCCGCCACCGAGCTGTCCACGCCGCCGCTCATGGCAATGAGGGCACGCGGCTTTGAATCAGGGGTCTGTGTGGTCATAAGTTCTCCTTTGGTGCATTCAACACACTAAAACAGTAGTATAATAGTAACTCTGAAAAAAGCGCTTGTCAAGACGCAGCAAGCTGCTGCACTGCGGCCAGCAGGGCTTGCCGCTCGTTGGGGTATTCTTCCCGGATCACGCCATCCAGCAGCGCTTCCAGTATTTTGCGGATGCCCGGCCCCGCCGGGACACCTGCCGCCATCAGGTCGCGGCCATTCACAGCCAGCTGGCTGACGCGGCAGCACACGCCGTCCGCATCCAATCGTTCGGCCAATTCGGAAAGTGCAGCAAAATCAGCCGAACGCTCCGGCTGCAGGGCTGTGCCCAGTGCCGCCAGACGCTGCACGGTACACAAATTATATTTGCCCAGTAGTCGGCGGGCGTAGATAGTAAAGTCGGGTGTGACGGTAGCTTTCTCTTCGGACACGATTCGGGCCATTCCATCGCCCGCCCTATTGCCTTCGGCAACAGGGTCCCACCCCAGCGGACGGTCCTCAGAGAAACTACCTGTCGTCCCGCAAATAAAATCCATTTTCCCGTTATGACCCCTTCCGTGAAAAAGTAAATTAGAAAAATCCGCAGATTTTTCTAATTTACAAATATAAAAAATAATTTTTCCGCTGATATTGTTAGAGCGAAGCGGAGACAATTCTAAATCGTTTGAAAGGAGGAGAACGCCATGCGAAGCGGGATCACCCGTCGATGGCTGGGGGGCAGTTTGCTCATCACCGTGCTGCTGGTGCTGCTGGCCGAAACCATGTTCCTGTACAACTACACACGCAGCTATTATAACAGCGTTCAGCAGACCATGTACCGGCGGTTCTCCTCGGTATCCGGCCAGCTGAAAATGTACACCGGCGACACCGTGCAGAGCACCGCATCGATCCGCAGCATGGCGCTGCGCCGCATGGTGGAGCAGTTTGCCGACAAGGATAAATATGAATTCATGCTGCTGGACAGCTATGGCGGGGTCATTGCGTCTTCCAGCGGCACGAGCGCGGACGGCATTGTGACCGGAACCGACTTTGAGCAGGCGCAGGAGGCTTCCGATGGTCTTGGCGTGGCAGTCTACCGCACCCAGTCCGGCGAGCTGGTGATGGCGGCCTGCTATCTGGTACCATACGCCGCTGAGGATGTGGCGGCGATGCGTCTTGTCACCAGCCTGACCCTTGTGGGTGCGCAGATCAAGAACGCCATCGCGGTAAGTGTTGTGATCGCGGCGGTGATTCTTGCCTTCACCGTGATGTCCGGCCTGTACTTCATCCGCAGCATCGTGGTGCCGCTGGGTCAGGTGGAGCGCACCGCAGCCAGCATCGCCCGGGGTGAGCTGGACGTGCGCCTGCCGGTCACCGGCGACGAGCGGGACGAGGTGGACCGCCTGCGCGGTACCATCAACCAGATGGCGGAAGGTCTGGAAGAGACCGAGAAAATGAAGAATGAATTCATCAGTTCGGTGTCCCACGAGCTGCGTACCCCGCTCACCTCCATCCGGGGCTGGGTGGAGACCCTGCGCACACTGGATGACCCGGCGGATGAAAATTACCGCAAGGGCCTTGAGATCATCAACAACGAGACCGGACGCCTGTACAACATGGTGGAAGAGCTGCTGGACTTCAGCCGCCTGCAGAACGGCCGTATCCGCATGGACTGCCGCCCGCTGGATCTTGTGGCAGAGCTGACCGACGCAGTGCTCTTCTGTGAGGCACGGATCCAGCGGGAGGGACTCATCCTCAGCTACACGGAGCCGGAGGAAATGATCCCGGTCTATGCAGACCCGGATCGTCTGCGGCAGGTGTTCATCAACATCATGGACAATGCCATCAAATATTCGGCGCCCGGCGGACGCATCACGGTCAAGCTGTGGGCAGGGGAGTACAAGGCCTTTGTGGAAATCATCGATCAGGGCCGCGGCATCCCGCCGGAAGATCTGGAAAACGTCAAGACCAAGTTCTACAAGGGCAGCAACTCGGTGCGGGGCAGCGGCATCGGCCTTGCGCTGGTGGATTCCATCATGACGGCGCTGGACGGCACCATGGACATCAAGAGCACACTGGGCCGGGGCACGGTGGTCACGCTGGGCCTGCCGCTGTACCATAAGGTATAAAGCCTGCATGAACATTGCACACCGGCGGCTTTTTGTGCTTTGCAGATACAGATTTTGTCACAATTATGTGGTAAAATGACCGGGAAAAATATGATCCGATAGGAGAACCCAATGAATCAACCAAAAAAGGAACGTTTCAAGACCAGTGTGGGCGGTCAGGCACTGATGGAAGGCATTATGATGCGCGGCCCAAAGCTCATTTGCTGCGCGGTGCGCAAGCCGGACGGCACCATTGAGACCAAGATCGACCCCGTGAAGAACCATGGCGTGTGGACCAAGATCCCGCTGGTGCGCGGTGCGATTTCCATGATCGAAAGCCTGATCGTGGGCTACCACTACATGATGTACTCCGCTCAGGTGAGCATGGGGGACGACTACGACCCCGAGGAAGAGGAGACCGCCTTTGAAAAATGGGTGGGAGAGCATTTCGGTCAGAAGGCTGAGGATGCCCTGCTGGCCTGCGCCGCTGTGGTGGGCGGCCTGCTGGCGATCCTGCTCTTTACGGTGCTGCCCACCCTCATCGTGGGCGGCGTGAGCCGTTTTGTCACGCTGGGCCGCTGGGGCAAGGTGGTGCTGGAAGCTGTGCTCAAGGTCGCTATCTTCCTGACCTATATGGTGGGTATTTCCAGAATGAAGGAGATCCACCGGGTGTTCGAGTACCACGGTGCCGAGCACAAGACCATTGCCTGCTACGAGGCCGGTGATGAGCTGACCGTGGAGAATGTGCGCAAATACACCCGCTTCCATCCCCGCTGCGGCACCAGCTTCCTCATTCTGGTGGTCATCGTCAGCGTGTTTTTGTACAGCGTTCTGCCCTGGGGCAGCATCGGCCTGCGGGTACTGTTCAAGCTGCTGCTGCTGCCGGTGGTCATGGGCATCAGCTACGAGCTGCTCAAGTGGTGCGGCCGGTCGGACAACATCGCCACCCGCATCATCCGCCAACCCGGCATCTGGGTGCAGCACCTGACCGTGTTTGAACCGGACGACAGCATGATCGAGGTGGCCATTGCCGCCGTGACCCCTGTGCTGCCCGAGGACCCGGAGGATGGCAAATGGTAAGTGCAGGTCTGTCTCCGCGGGAAGCGGTGCGCAGGGTGGAAGCGCGGCTTGCCGCCGCAGGCTGTCCGGATGCGGATTACGATGCACGGGAGCTGTTCCGTGCGGCGTCCGGGCGGGATGCCCGCCTTTCCGACCGGGCGCTGACCACGGAGGAAGCGGAAAAGCTGGAAAACCTCTGCACGCGCCGTGAGCAGCGGGAACCGCTGCAATACCTGTGCGGGATCTGGAGCTTTCTGGATTTTGACCTTGCCGTTGGCCCCGGCGTGCTCTGCCCCCGTGCAGACACCGAGGTGGTGGCGGAAGCGGCTGCCAATATCCTGACGGGCATTGCTGCGCCCCGGGTGCTGGATCTCTGCGCGGGGACCGGCTGTCTGGGGCTGGGCGTCAAGCGCTTCTGCCCGGCGGCGCAGGTGACCTGCGTGGAAAAAAGCCCGGAAGCCTTTGTTTATCTGGAAAAGAACTGCCGCTGTGCCCTGAAAGGGCAGGGCGGGCAGACGGAGGACTTGCTGGAGCCTGCTGCCTTTGAGCAGGAGGCTGCACCGGCCTTTGACTGGGGCCCGGCACTGAATGCCCTGCGCGCAAAGGCAAAGCCGGCCTATGCGGTGGAGCCGGTGCAGGGGGATCTGTTCACCTACTGGAAAAGTGCACCGGAAGGGGAGCTTGACCTCATCGTATCCAACCCGCCCTACCTCACCGCCGAGGAGATGCGGCACCTGCAGCCCGAGGTGGCGCAGGAACCGGCCATGGCGCTGGAAGCGGGGGAGGACGGCCTTGTGTTTTACCGTGCCCTTGCACAGCATTACCAGAAGCTGCTGCGGCCCGGCGGAGCATTGGTGCTGGAGATCGGCTGGCAGCAGAGGGAAGCTGTGACGGCACTGCTGGCTGCAAACGGCTGGGCAGACATTGCGTGCCGCAAGGATTTTGGCGGCAATGACCGGTGCATGATCGCCCGCAGACCCGGCTGATCAAACGAAAAAAGCAAACAACTTCTTGTTGTAATATTTTGATTTTGTGGTATACTATACTGGAAGGTATACGGACAGCCCGCGTACGGCGGGCAGCAGGAAGAAAAGGAGCAGCACGCTATGGCGAAAAATCAGAACAACAACACCGTTGTCCCGGCCACCAAAAAGACCGAGCCGGAGGCAAAAAAGGACGCACTGGCCACTGCGCTGGCCCAGATCGAAAAGCAGTTCGGCAAGGGTGCCGTGATGAAGCTGGGCGACAACGCCTCCATGCAGGTGGATGCCATTTCCACTGGCAGTCTGGGTCTGGATCTGGCTCTGGGCGTGGGCGGTGTGCCCCGCGGACGCATCATTGAGGTGTACGGCCCGGAATCCAGTGGTAAGACCACGCTGGCTCTGCACATTCTGGCCGAAGCCCAGAAGCAGGGCGGCGAAGTGGCCTTCATCGACGTAGAGCACGCACTGGACCCCACCTATGCCGAAGCGCTGGGCGTGGACATCAATAATCTCTTGGTCAGCCAGCCGGACACCGGCGAGCAGGCCATGGAGATCTGCGAAGCACTGGTGCGCTCCGGTGCCATCGATGCCATCGTGGTGGACTCGGTTGCCGCCATGGTGCCGAGGGCTGAGATCGAGGGCGAAATGGGCGACAGCCATGTGGGCCTGCAGGCCCGCCTGATGAGTCAGGCCATGCGCAAGCTGACTTCGGTCATCGGCAAGACCAACACGGTCTGCGTCTTCATCAACCAGCTGCGCGAGAAGGTAGGCGTGATGTACGGCAACCCGGAGGTCACCACCGGCGGCCGCGCCCTGAAATATTACGCCTCGGTGCGCATCGACATCCGCCGCGTGGAGGGCCTGAAGGACTCTTCCGGCCAGTTCATCGGCAACCACACCCGCGCCAAGATCGTCAAGAACAAGGTGGCCCCTCCCTTCCGTGAGGCAGAGTTCGATATCATGTTCGGCGAGGGCATCTCCAAGATGAGCGAGCTCATCGATGTGGGCGTGAAGCTGGGCATCGTGCAGAAGAGCGGCGCATGGTTCAACTATGGCGATATCCGTCTGGGTCAGGGCCGCGACAACGCAAAGCAGTTCCTGAAGGACAATCCCGAGATCGCAAACGACATCGAGGGCCAGATCCGCGCCAATGCCGACAAGCTGTACGCTTCCCGCCGCCCGGCTGGCAAGAATGCTTCTTCCAAGGCCGAAGAGCCTGCAGAAGCGGCAAAGGACGCTAAGGAGCCGGTGGTCAAGGCACCTGCCCGCAGCAGCGAGAGCGAGTTGGATATCATGGTGGAGGATTAAATGTCCTTTTATAAACGCCGCCGCCCGAAGCCGGAAGAAGAAAAGTGTGCCGACCCGGCCAAGGCCCGCGCCCGCGCATTGGATGCGCTGGCCTCGCGGGAGATGTCCTCGGCCCAGCTGTACGAGCGGCTGTGCTATGGTTTTACGGAGCAGGCTGCGGCTGCAGCCGTGGCAGAAATGGTGGAGCGGGATTACGTAAACGATGACCGCTATGCCGAGGCCCGTGCCCACAGCCTGCTTGCTGCCCGCAAGAGCCGCCGTGCAGCGGCCCAGAACCTGCGGCAGAAGGGTCTTTCCGGTACGCAGATCGAGCAGGCACTGGAAAGCGTCTATGCCCCGGATGAGGACGGTGAAAGCCCGGAGCTGGAAGCTGCCGCCGCTCTGGTGCAAAGCCGCTATATGAAAAAGCTGGCCGATGGCCGCCGCGACCTTGTGACTGCCGCCCTTATGCGCCGGGGCTTTGCGTATTCGGTCATAAAAGAAGCGATAAAAAGAGCGGAAGAAGAATAAAAAGCACCCCCTCAAAAGAGAAAGAGAGTATCACCCCCTATGAAAATTGCATGTATCTCCCTTGGCTGCCCCAAAAATCAGGTCGATCTGGATGTGATGGTGCACATTCTGCTGTCTGCCGGCCACGAGACCGTGGCAGATCTGGCCGAAGCAGATGTGATCCTTGTGAACACCTGCGGCTTTATCGAGAGCGCCAAGACCGAAGCCATTGAAAACATTCTGGAAGCCTGCTCCTACAAGCAGCAGAACCCGGAGCTGAAGGTCATCGTCACCGGCTGTCTTGCCGAGCGCTACCGCAGCCAGATCGAGGAAGAGATCCCCGAGGTGGACGCGGTGGTGGGCTGCGCCTCCAACAAGGCCATCGACACCATCGTGGCCCGCCTGTTCCACGGCGAGGATCATCTGGAAAGCTACGGTGCCAAAAAGGACTTTCCGCTGGGCGGCAAGCGTGTCATCGGCACGCCTGCCCACTATGCGTACTTAAAAATTGCTGAAGGCTGCAACAACCGCTGCCACTACTGCGCCATCCCCGGCATCCGCGGCCCGCTGCACAGCCGCGATATGGCCGACTGCGTGGCCGAGGCCCGCTGGCTGGCCGGTGAGGGCGTAAAAGAGCTGATCGTGGTCGCGCAGGACCCCACCGCCTACGGCGAGGACTGGGGCAAGCCCGGCAGCATCTGCGAGCTGCTGGATAAGCTGAACAAGGTGCCGGGCCTCGAGTGGATCCGCATTATGTACGCTTACCCGGAGCGCATCACGGACGAGTTCATTGCCGCTATGAAGCGCAATGAGAAGGTGGTGCCCTACCTTGACCTGCCCATCCAGCACTGCAACGATACCATCCTTAAGAATATGAACCGCCGTTCCAACCGCGCCGAGCTGCTGGAGGTGATCGGCAAGCTGCGCCGCGAGATCCCCGGCATCACCCTGCGCACTACCCTGATCGCAGGCTTCCCCGGCGAGACTGAGGAGCAGTTCGAGGATCTGTGCAATTTCGTCAAGGAAGTAAAGTTCGACCGTCTGGGCTGCTTTGCCTACTCGGCCGAGGAGAACACCGTTGCTGCCAAGATGGACGGTCAGATCGATCAGGAGACCAAGGACAGGCGCGCCGAACTGGTGATGCAGATCCAGACCGGCATCATGGCCCAGAAGCAGGCCGAAAAGGTGGGCCAGACCGTGCATGTGCTTTGTGACGGCATCGACGAGGAGAGCGGCCTGTATCTGTGCCGCACTACCGGCGACGCCCCTGAGGTGGACGGCAATGTGTGCGTTTCCAGCGAGGAACCGCTGTATCCCGGCCAGTTCTACGATGTTCTGGTGGACGACAGCGACCTTTACGATCTGTATGGTACTGTTGCAAAATAACAAATTGGAGGAATCTGTATGAATCTGCCCAATAAACTTACCCTGACCCGCATCCTGCTGGTGCCCGTGTTCATGATCTTTGCGTCCCTGACCGGTCTGAGCGGCATCGCGGATGGCTCCTTCCAGCCGATGTATTACCTGATCGCAGGCATCGTCTTTGCTGCCGCCAGCTTTACCGATTTTCTGGACGGCCATCTGGCCCGCAAGTGGAACATGGTGACCGATTTCGGCAAGTTTGCCGACCCGCTGGCCGACAAGCTGCTGACCACCGTGGCCTTCATCTACATGATGCGGGACGGCGTGTGCAGCCCGGTGGTGCTGTGCATCATTCTGGCCCGCGAATTTGCCGTGTCCGGCCTGCGTATGGTGGCTGCCGGCGCCAAGGACGGCAAGGTGATCGCTGCCAACATGTGGGGCAAGGTGAAGACCGTGCTGCAGATGCTGAGCATCATCTTCTACTTCTTTGGCATGGCGATTGCGGCGAATGTGTCCTGGGATGCCACGGTCATGGTTGTGGGAGCCTCGGTGGTGCTGTGCTGGCTGGTGGCTGCCGTGACGGCCATTTCCGGCATCAAGTACCTGTGGGATAACCGCAGCTTCATCAACACCGCAAAATAAAGCGTTTTTTGAAAAAGGGCAGGAAGACCTGCCCTTTTTCAAATTTTCGAGGAAATATTACAAGACGGAAAGGCTTTCCATGAAAAAATTTGCTGATACGGCGCGCCGCCTGCTCTCCATCGTGCTGAACCTGTTCATCGTCTGGGCGGAGCCCATTGCCCTGCCCATGAGCTGGGATTGGGGCAAAGAGCAGATGTTCATTTTCTACACGGAGGATTCCAACATCCTTTCGGCCTGCATCTGCGCCATGGTGGCGGTGGGCCAGCTGGTGTGCATCTTTACCGGCAGGGAACTGCCGCGCTGGCTGCACACCCTCAAGTACATTGCCACCTGCTGCCTGACCATGACCTTTCTCACGGTGGTGTTCGTGCTTGGCCCCATGTATGAGGACGGAAACGGCTGGTACATCATGCTGTGCACCAGCTCCATGCTGTATCATCATCTGCTCAACCCGCTGGCGGCCATCTTCTCCTTTGTGCTGCTGGAGCGTACACCGCGCCTGCCACGCAGCACGGTCAAGTGGGCGCTGCTGCCCACGGTGCTGTATGGCGGCATCATTTTGTGGCTGAACATCCAGCGCGTGGTGGATGGGCCGTATCCCTTCATGAAGGTGTATGACCAGAGCGTGCAGGCATCGGTGCTGTGGTGCATCGCCATCCTGCTGATGAATTACTTCTATGCATGGCTGCTCTGGAAACTGAACGGCGGAAAGAAAGAGAACGCTTGACGATTTGAAATACCCGCCGCTTCGCTCTGGGCATAAATAGCGGAAATACTATTTTTATTAGAGCAATACCGGACAGACTGCAGTCTGTCCGGTATTGCTTTTTTCCCAGAAGGGACCGCAAAGAAAAACAGCATCTGAAAGCTCTGGCCCTTCCTGTGAAAAAGCAGCTCCGAAAAGCCCGCAGGCTTTTCGGAGCTGCAAATGAAAGATAAATTTTCCTCTGAATATGCCCAGAGCGGAGCGGAGGGCATTCTAAAGGGTTCCTGCGTTTTTACGCTACGGTGGAATTCTCTTCCAGCCAGGCCAGCACACAGGCCTGCAGAGCGTTCAGGTGCGCACGGTTCTCACCGTAGGTGTCGGCATAGGTGCTGTTAGCGTCGTCCAGTTCTTCCTGCGTGGGAGCAAGGCTCTTGGCTTCGGCCACGGCCTGAAAGATCAGATCCTGCTTTGCCAGATGCTCAAAATAGGCATCCGAAGCGGCCAGCATGGCATCCGCACTGGTGTAGCCCTGCGTCTGGGCAAAGGCGTTCAGATCCATGCTGTAGGCGGTGGCGTACTGGTTGTAGTGGTTCAGGAACATGCGGATGTAGTAGCTGGTGATCTCGGCAGGCAGCTCCTTGAAGGTGGAATTGGCCATCAGGTAGTCCACGATGGCATTGTCGTAGTTGTTGGCATACAGTGCATCGCTAAAATAGCTGCGCAGCTGGTCGGCGGTGTGCAGATCGTCGCTGACGCCAAAGTTGGACTCCACCCATTCATCGGTCAGTTCGGGGGTCACGTTCTCAGAAAGGGAGTTCAGGGTCACGCTGAACACGGCTTCCTTGCCGCTGAGGGTGATCGTGTTGCCCTCGGCGTCGGTAGAATCGCCGTAGCCGTCCGGGAAGGTGACGGTCACATCAAAGGTATCGCCCACATTGTGGCCGATGATCTGGTCCTCAAAGCCATCGATGAAGGAACCGCTGCCCAGCGTCAGGTCATAGCCGGTGGCGGTGCCGCCGGTAAAGGCCACGCCGTCCACGGTGCCGGTGTAATCGATGTTGGCAACATCCCCGCTCTGGGCGGCACGGCCGGTAACGGGCTGGGAGGTGGTGTACTGGTTCAGCAGGCTGTCCATCTGCTGCTGCAGCTCATCTTCGGTGGGGGTCAGGTCGCTCTCCTTCAGGGCGATGGAGCCGAAGTCCTCCGGCAGGGTCACATAGTCCAGCGCTTTGATGCCGCTCCAATAGCCGTTTTCGTCCAGACCATCGCTGTAATCAAAGGTCTCGTAGTCGAAGTCGGCCACAGAACCAAACTGTGAGACAGACGCAGCAGTGGAAGATGCACTGCCGGAAGATGCACTGTCGGTCTGCTTGCGCCTGCTCAGCGTAAAGCAGGCAACGATGATGCACACCACTGCGGCAAGGGCCAGCAGGATGCACAGGAGTTTTTTGGTGTTGTTTTTCAAAAGAAATACCTCCATAAAAATCGGCCCGCAGGATGCTCGGGCCGTAAAACCGGGATAGACTCCCATCCATTATATACGTTCTGACGGCAAAAGAAAAGTTTTTTGCAAAATTTCCACAAATCCTGCGGCAGGTTTGTATCACTTTTGCCTGCCTGTGGGCGCAAAAATGGGCAAAAGCGGTGGAAATGGGCAGGCGGTTCTGTTACAATAAAAATAAGTGAGAATGCGCCCTCTCAGGCGCTTTCGCGCCAGCTCCCCCAAAGGGGGAGCCCTTGGCAAAACCGCAAACTTTGCATGGACTGCCAAAGCCTCTCCCTTTGAGGAAAGGCTTCCCCCGCTCCGGGGGAAGATGTCACCGCAGGTGACAAAAGGGGGAGTGTGGATTTGCGAAGCAAAGACGGAGAGGGCGAGGACGGTAAGATATTGGAGGACAACGCAATGGATTACAATAAAGCTGCTCTGGAAATGCACGAGACCCACAAGGGCAAGGTGGGCATCGTGAGCAAGGTGGAGGTCGCTACCCGCGACGACCTGTCCACCGCCTACACCCCCGGCGTGGCAGAGCCCTGCCGCAAGATCAAGGAAAACCCCGAGGACGTGTATAAGTACACCTTCAAGGGCAACATGGTGGCGGTCGTTTCCAACGGCACGGCTGTGCTGGGCCTGGGCGATATCGGCCCGGAGGCCGGTCTGCCGGTCATGGAGGGCAAGGCGGTGCTGTTCAAGGAGTTCGGCGGCGTGGACGCTTTCCCCATCTGCATCGACGCCCACGACGCTGCCAGCGTCATTGCTGCCTGCAAGGCCATTGCGCCCACCTTTGGCGGCATCAATCTGGAGGACATCAAGAGCCCCGAATGCTTCGAGATCGAGGAGACCTTGGAGCGGGAGCTGGACATCCCCGTGTTCCACGATGACCAGCACGGCACCGCCATCGTGGTCACCGCTGCCCTCATCAACGCTCTGCGTGTGGTGGGCAAGAAGATGGAAGATGTGCACATCGTGCTGAACGGCCCCGGTGCTGCCGGTACTGCCATCATCAAGATGCTCATGACCGCAGGCGCAAAGGACATTATTGCAGTGGATCAGTTCGGCACCCTGTACAAGGGCTGCAACAG
>CEAE01001431.1_pt1 | contig 40507 bp, 38 predicted proteins | sample 554951 | NCBI WGS metagenome assembly CEAE01 (sample SAMEA3182076, study PRJEB8094) | gut metagenome | biome: human; feature: gut; material: Stool; isolation source: human stools | place: Canada | collected 2012-03-28
AGTCAGATCGGTCGGTGTCGATGACGGTGAGGTTCCACCTGTTCCCATTCCGAACACAGAAGTTAAGCTCACTTGTGCCGAAGATAGTTCGCTGGAAACGGCGCGTGAAAATAGGTAGTCGCCGACTTGAACAGAAAGTTCTGAGATGAAAGTCTCAGGGCTTTTTTGTTGCATAAAAATATGGCATGATTTTTGGTTGTAATGCCAATAGGCCAGGACTTGACAGAAGAACTACTATGTAATACAATGTAGATAAGCTACTACGCATTACATACTAGTGGAGAGGAGGACTTATGGAAAACAATGCACAACTTTTAAAGGGCGTTCTGGAATATTGTGTACTGAAATTGATTGATCATGAGCCGACCTATGGCTATGAAATCGTGATGCATCTGAAACAGGTCGGATTTTCTGACTTGAGCGAGAGCACGCTCTATCCGCTGCTATTGCGCTTGGAGCAACAGGGAAAGGTCACGGTGGAACGCAGACCTTCTCCCAAGGGACCAAGCCGAAAATATTACGTCGTAACGGAAGAAGGCAGGCAGGCACTTCTTGAGTTCCAGCAGGATTGGAGCCAGCTCTGCCAGCTGGTGGAAAAAATTTTTAAGGAGGAGCCAGATGAATAAGTATTTTGCATTGCGAAAAACAAACCGGATGCGTACCGAGTTGCTGACTGAAAAAAGTCAGGAGCAGCTTAAAGAAGTGATTCGTTATCTTCGCCGGGTCAGCTGGGACTTCTGTGGTATCGAACTTGTGCGCAGCGATTTGCTTGATATTGCAATCCAAGCCAACAAGGAAAATCAGGAACTGTTTCATTCGATTTCGGACGCAAAGACCTTTGTGGAAGAGGTCAAGCCCAGCTTGAAAACACTGAGAGCAGGGGATTATTTCTGGTATGTTGCACCACTGTATTTCTTTTTTGGGTGGGGCATTGAAGGACTACTGCTCTATCCAATTATTGGAGAGTGGGTTTTTGAGCTTTCGGTAGGGTATCTGATGCAGCTTGCTGTTGCAGTGGCGGCGTTTTGCGTACTTTTCCGCCGGATGATGGAGCAGGTAGGCTTTCCGCCGCGAGAGCATTGGCTAAAATATGCTGCATGGCTGGTGCTTTATATCGTGATCCTGTATGGAACGGGCTGGTTCTTTACCCAGATCGCGGGTAAGATTGTACTGCTACGGCTTCCGATCCTTGGTTATTCGATTTTTTGCCTCCTTCTGGGTGCTGGGCTATATGCAATCCATTTCTGGCTATATGGAAAAGACCCACGTCTGAGTGCTCGCATATAAAATAAAAAGCGGCCCCGCCGCGTTGAACATTCAACGTGACGGGGCCGCATACTTTATTGGGTGGTGTACCGGTTACGATACGAGCTTCTGCTTAGCCCTTGCCTGCGCAGCCGAACAGCTCGATCTTCTCCTTGCACTTGGCCTCGATGGCCTTTGCGCCGGGAGCCAGCAGCTTGCGGGGGTCGAAGCCCTTGCCCTGCTGATCCTTGCCCTCTTCGATGTACTTGCGGGTGGCCTCAGCAAACACCAGCTGGCACTCGGTGTTGATGTTGATCTTGGAAACGCCCAGGCTGATGGCCTTAGCGATCATCTCGTCGGGGATGCCGGTGCCGCCGTGCAGGACCAGAGGGATGTTATTGGTGGCCTTGTGGATGCGGTCCAGAGCCTCGAAGTCCAGACCCTTCCAGTTTGCCGGATAGACACCGTGGATGTTGCCGATGCCGGCAGCCAGGAAGTCGATGCCCAGAGCAGTGATCTTTGCGCACTCCTCGGGGTCTGCGATCTCGCCGGCACCCACAACGCCATCCTCGACGCCGCCGATGGAACCGACCTCTGCCTCGATGCTCAGGCCCTTAGCGTGTGCCAGAGCCACCAGCTCCTTGGTCTTTTCCACATTCTCTTCGATGGAGTAGTGGCTGCCATCGAACATGATGGAAGAGAAGCCGGCCTCGATGCAGGCCTTGCAGCCCTCATAGGTGCCGTGATCCAGATGCAGGGCAACGGGAACGGTGATGCCCATGGAATCGACCATAGCGCTGACCATGGCAGCGACGGTCTTAAAACCGGTCATGTACTTGCCAGCACCCTCGGAAACGCCCAGGATCACGGGGCTCTTCATTTCCTCGCAGGCGGTCAGGACAGACTTGGTCCACTCCAGATTGTTGATGTTGAACTGAGGCACACCATAGTGGCCATCACGTGCTTTGATCAGCATTTCGGTTGCATTTACCAACATTATTCATTACCTCCACAAAATCATTGGGGCCTTGCTCGTTTCGTGCCTGCTTTGTGCACGTCTTAACGAACTTACAGGGTTAGTATACCCCAAACAGCGCCTAAAATCAATCCAAACGGGCTTTTTTCCTGCAACAATGCGGAAAATCGATCCCTGCGGGGAAGGAGACTTTCCGTCAGAAAGGGTCAACGCAGAACAAAAAACAACAATATTCCATAAAATCTGCAACATGAAGTCGCGCGGCGGGAAAGCAGCAAAAGGACGAATTTTCAACATGGATCCACATTCGTCAAAATGATATTGGAAGATCTGGCAAAACCGGACAGAATGCAGTTCAAAAAATTGTCATATTTCCGACTTGTATTTTACAAACTGTACGCAAGAAAAACAAACAGGTCGAATCGGAATGTTGAAAACACGGTGGAAAGTGTGGAATTCCACCCGTAAAACAGGCTTTAAAACAGGACTTTTGAACTTTCTCCACCGGGTTTTCAACATGTGGAAAAAGTGATCGGCCCTTTACGGATTGTATACCACATTTTTGTGGAAAACTTTTCTCATCGGCAAAACAGAGGACGCTTGTGCAACAACAGAGTGAAGATGCACCTGTGCGGCAAAACATTTCTGCAAAAATGAGCGCGGCCTGCCAAAGCGGAAAATGCGGCAGACCGTGAACAGGGTGTGAAAACTTTTGCCGGATAGGGACAAAAAATGGTGATTTACTGGCAAACAAAGGCGGCATATGTTATACTTCAAAATGAGTTATCATATGGAAATGCTACGGGTGCGCAGTGCAGGATGCCGCGCACCTTTTGGAGGGTGCATGCAGCACGTTCCGGTAATACAAAGAAAGGGAGAAAATACAATGGAAGAAAAGAATCAGCCGCGCCGTCCGCGCCGCAGCCCGGAGGAGAACCCGCAGAAAAACGAGAGCCTTGTTTACGGCAAAAATCCTGTGACCGAGCTGCTCAAGAGCGGCTCCGGCGTGGATACCGTGCTCATTGCCGAGGGTCTGGCTCCGGCGGTGGCGGCTTACTATACGGCGCTGGCCAAGGAGGCGGGTGCCACGGTCAAGCGGGTGCATCCCAACAAGCTGCGCCTGATGACCGGCACTGAGAGTCATCAGGGTGTGGCTGCATTTGCCAGCGAGATCGAGTATGTGACGGTGGATGACCTGATGGCAGCAGCCAAGGCCAAGGGTGAGGCACCTTTTCTGGTGCTGAGCGATGGCATCGAGGATCCGCACAATCTGGGCGCAGTGATGCGCAGCGCTCTGCTGTGCGGTGCCCACGGGATCGTGATCCCCAAGCGCGGCGGTGCATCGGTGACGCCCACCGTTATCAAGTCCAGCGCGGGCGCAGCAGAGCGTCTGCCAGTGGCCCGTGTGGCCAACATCGGCGAGACCATCCGCCGCCTGAAGGATCAGGGCGTGTTCGTCTATTGCGCGGATATGGACGGCGTGTCCCTGCGCAGGAACAACCTCACCGGCCCCATCGCACTGGTGTTGGGCAGTGAAGGCAGCGGCGTTTCCCAGCTGGTCAAGAAACTGTGCGACGGTGTGGTGCGTCTGGATATGGCGGCATCCGGCACCGGTGTGGACAGCTACAATGTGTCGGTGGCTGCGGGCATCATCCTGTACGAGATCCAGTCCCAGCGCGCAGCACAGCAGGCATAAACCGGTACAAAGGCCGGAACCTCAACGATATTTACAGGAGGGACAAGAATGCCGAAGGATAAAAATAACAATCAGGCAATGACCGAGGATGAAAAGTTCCGCTCTTTTTTCAGCACCACGGCGGTGAACATCCCGGATGAAATGACCCGGCGGGATGAAGAACTGCCGGAGGAAAAGCCGCAGAAGCGGTTTGGCCTGTTTGCCCGCGGCAAGGCAGATCAGGAGGAAGCCCAGGCAGCAGAGCCGCAGGAAATGCCCACCGGTGAGGTGGTGCTGGGCGGGGATGCCCAGCCGGAGCAGGAAGCAGATCTGGAACTGATGCTGAAGCCTGCGGCAGACCCGGAGCGGGAGCTGGCCCCGTGGCCCCTTCTGGAGACGGAAGCGGAGGATGCAGAACCGCTCAGGGTGGATCTCCCGGCCCCTGCCCCTGCAAAGGAGCCGGAGCCGCCCAGACAGAGCACAGCCCCGGTGGCAGAGCCTGCCGGGCAGCGCAGTGAGGCAAAAACCTCCCGCAATCCCAAGAATGCACCGGAGGTGCTGCTGCCGCAGGAGGAACAGGAGCAGCAGGAAATGGCTCAGCTCAAGGCCATGATCAATGGCCTGAGCGAGAAAAAGCCCGCTCCCGGCGCAGCCGCGCCGACCCGGACGGCACAGGCAGAGGCAGAGGAAACAGCCCCGGCAGCGCAGCCGGAAACTGCTCCTGAACGTAAAAAAGAAGAAAGCGGCACGCCGCTGCCCGCTGCTGTGTTTGCGTCGGTGAAGGAAGCGGATGCCGACCTGCAGCCGAAGGAAAAAAAGAGACCGGAACGCAAAAAGTCGGTGATCGATTTCTTTGGCCATGCAGAGGACGAAGAAAAGCCGCAGGCCCCCTCGGCCCCGGCAGATGCGCCCGCTGCAAAAGAGGACACCATGAGCCTGCCGCTGCTGCCGCTGGACGGCGAAGCCCCGGCGGCAGAGCCGCAGACAAAGGCAGAGGCAGCGCCTCAGCCGGAACAAAAGCCGGAAGCCGGGGAGCCTGCGCCGCTGGCTGAGGAGCCGGAGAGCGAGCTGCAGGGCCCGGAGGCGACAGCGGAAAAGCTGCACCGCATGAGCGCCGAGCTGACGCTGCGCTGCGTACTGGGCGGCATTCTGGCCGTGGTGCTGCTGCACTTTGGTCTGGTGTCGGATGGGCTGCTGCCCGCGATGGCCGCGCTGGACCCGGATGCAGCGCCGGCGGCATTCTACGGCGCAAATCTGTTGCTGCTGGCGGCAAGCCTGTGCGTGGGCTTCCCGGTCCTGCGGGACGGCCTGACCGGCCTGCGCGGGCGTCCCTCGGCCGATACGATGCCGGCTCTGGCTGCAGCGGCGGCGATGCTGCAGGCCGTGACGGCAATGCTGAACGCCAATGTCTACCGCGGCACCACGGGCATTTCTCTGCTCAGCGGTATGGCGGCGCTGGGCCTGTTCCTTGCCCTGCTGGGCAGCCGGGTGATGCTGGCAGCGGTCAAGGGCGGGTATGAGCTGGTGACCAATGGCGTGGAGCATCAGGGCGCTTTCCGCGCCAGAGATAAGGACCTGCTGCGTGCGCTGGCACGGGATCTGGAACAGAAGGATCCATGGGTGCTGCTGAGCCGCCCGATGCAGGATGCCGAAGGCTTTGTGGAACAGAGCCTGTGCGAGCGTGCCAGCGAGCGCCGTGCCCGCAAGGTCTCGTACATTCTGCTGGGCGTTGCCCTGCTCAGCGGTGTGCTGTTCCTGCTGGCAGGAGCCGGGTGGAACAAGGCCGTTGCAGCCATGGTCGCAGTGCTGTGCATGGGTGCACCGCTGTCTTCCACCCTCATCGCGGGCATTGCATCGCTGCGGCTGCAGCGCGCCGCTGCGGCTGTGGGTGCGGTGGTGCCCGGTTGGCAGGCCATTGAGCAGCTGGGCGGTATCGATACGCTGCAGATCGACGCCGACGACCTGTTCACAACCGACAGCGCACAGCTGGAGGATATCCGCATCTTCAAGGGCGGCCGCATCGACCGCGCGATCCTGTACGCGGCCAGTGTGCTCAACGAGACCCACGGTGCCCTGCGGGGCCTGTTCCGCCAGATCATCGAGGACCGTACCGACATCCTGTTCCCGGTCAAGGATCTGGAACAGCATCGGGGACTGGGTTTCTCGGGCTGGTGCGATAATAACCGCATCCTCATCGGCACCCGCTGCTATCTGGAGAAGGAGGGCGTCTCGCTGCCGGATGAAGAGTACGAGGCGCAGCACTCCAAAAACGGGGAACTGCAGATCCTGTATCTGGCAGTCTCCGGCAATCTGCACGCAATGTTCGTGCTGAAGTATGTGGGCGGGCGCAATGTGGCCCGGGGCCTTGCCGTGCTGCAGAAGGAAAATATCCGGCTGATGGTCACCTGTCAGGACCCCAGCCTGACCGCAAAGCATATCACCGAGGTGTACCGCCTGCCGGAGGACATGGTCACGGTGCTGGATCAGGAGCAGTGCGATGCCATCAAGGCCGCACCTGCCGACCCGGCGGACGTCTGCTGCATGATCCATCTCAAGGGCTTTGCCAGCTTGACCGGCGGCCTGCAGGCGGCAGATCAGGCCCAGAATGCTGAGAACAGTGCCACCACGGTGCAGATGGTCTCGGTGCTGTTCTCCATCGTCATTGCGGCTCTGCTGACCAGCGCCGGCAGCATCTGGGAGCTGTCGGTGGCGACGGTGCTGATGTATCAGGCCGCGTGGAGTGCACTGAGCATTGCAGTGTGCGCCCTGAAGCAGCACAATTAAAAGTGAGAATTATTCTTAAAATAAATAGGAATTATTCTTGATTTTGCAGTGGGAATATGGTATACTCTGTTCAGAACCTGAGCCGCAGGCGGAAAAATTTCCGCCGGGCTGAATGATAGAGCCGGGATCGGTCGATCCTGACAGAAGATCCGTTTTTGAAAGGAGAGCACCATGGAACTGAAGGGCACCAAAACCGAGAAAAACCTGATGGAAGCATTTGCCGGTGAGAGCCAGGCACGCAATAAGTACACCTTTTTTGCCAGCATGGCCAAAAAGGAAGGCTACGAGCAGCTGGCCGCGATCTTTGAAGAGACCGCCGGCAACGAGAAGGAACACGCAAAGATCTGGTTCAAGCTGCTGTGCGGCGGCGCGATCCCCGATACCCTGACCTGTCTGGACATGGCCGCAGGCGGAGAGCACGACGAGTGGACGGAAATGTACCCCCGTATGGCCAGAGAGGCCAAAGAAGAGGGCTTCCCCCAGATCGCAGCCCTGTTCACCATGGTGGCACAGATCGAGAAGGAGCACGAGGAGCGCTACCGCGCGTTGGCCGATAACCTGAAGAACAGCAGGGTGTTTGCCCGCGAGGAACAGCAGGTGTGGCAGTGCCGGAACTGCGGATATACCTATATCGGCAAGTCCGCACCGCTCAAGTGCCCGGTGTGCGCACATCCCCAGAGCTATTTTGAGCTGAAAAAGATCAACTACTGATAAAAACAGGCAGACGCCGCCGTATCCGGTTCCGGGTACGGCGGCGTTTTGTACAAAATTGAAAACCGAATTTTAGCACTCCCCACAAAATGCGGCCCAGCGGCACGGCAGAAGGGCCCAAAAACTTGACCATGTTTTGCTCTGCGTGTAAAATAATACGAAGATAAGAGTATTTGAACGTTTCCGGAAACAGGCAGGGAGGGCAAAGCCCATGAAGCAAAGATTCAAGACCGGCATTGGCGCATTCGTGCTGTGTGTGGCGCTGCTTTTGGCAGGGGCTCTGCCGGTCTGTGCGGTCGGGGCCCACCCGGTCCCGGACAGCGGTATGACGCTGGACACCTCGGAGCTGCTGCTGGAGCTGACCAGTGAGGACCCTGCCCCGGTGGCCTATCTGACGGTGCAGGCACCCAACGATTACTTTTTCCTGATCTGGACGTCCAGTGCGCCGTCGGTGGCGTCGGTGGACGGCACCGGCAAGGTGACCGGCCATTCCGAGGGCACGGCTTCCATCACAGCCTGCAACGAGCGGGGCGAAAAAACAGCCTGCCTTGTGACCGTGCGCAAAAGCACAGTGGCCCGCCCGGTGCTGAACACCACCGAGCTGGCGCTGACCATTACGGAGCGGGAGCCTGCGCCTTCGGCTCAGCTGAAGCTGGAACAGAACGACAGAGGGTTCATCTATGTGCGGCAGTGGGTGAGCAGCAGTCCTTCCGTGGCACAGGTGAGCAGCAGCGGAACCGTGACGGGCCAAAGCTCCGGCAGGGCCGTCATCAGCGCACTGACGACAGCCGGGCAGGTGCTGCGCTGCACGGTGACAGTCACCTCTGAAATAGGCCGTGTGAGAATCAGCAAAAACGCCATGCTGCTGCAGGCAGTGGGGGCCAGCCAGAAGCTGACCGCACAGGCTGCAGGCGGCAAAAACACGGCAATGACATGGCTCAGCAGCAACCCGGATGTGGCACAGGTGAGCACAGACGGCACAGTGACCGCTGTGGGCGATGGTGAGACCGTAATCCTTGCAGTCTCGCCGGAGGGCCGTGCCGATGCCTGCTACGTGGCGGTGGGAACGGCGGCGTGGCGCTACCGCTCCGAGGAGGAGCTGGCCGAGGTGCTGACTGTCTCCGGACAGCTGCCGTATTCGGATGGAAAATGAAAAGGGGAGCGTTCTGTGCGACAGGACGCTCCCCTTTTTTCAGGCTCCGCAGGGCAAAAAGATCATCGTTCCCCGGGCAGACCACGCCATCCGCTGGGCCATGCAGCCGGGCGCACCGGCCAGCAGAAACAGGGCCAGTGCGGCGAGCAGCAGCACCCATCCAAGGCCGCTGTGCGGCCTGCCGGAAAAAGGCTCCCCTTTTTTGCGTCTCATCCCGCTGCCCCCTTTTTTGCTGTGCTGGGCCATCCTATGCGCCGCAGGCACCGATTGTGCAACCGGCCCGGCTGTGGTACAATAAAACCTTAAGAGATACATTGTACAGGGAGAACGATCTTTATGCTTACCATCACACTGCTGGGCACCGCTGCTACCATGCCGCTGCCGGACCGGGCGCTTTCGGCTGCGTTTGCAGCCTGCGGCGGTCACGGCCTGCTCTGGGACTGCGGCGAGGGGACTCAGGCAGCGGCACACCGGGCAGGCGTGAACCTGATGCGGGCGGATGCCATCTGCCTGACCCACTACCATGGCGACCACATCTTTGGTCTGCCGGGCCTTTTGCAGACGCTGGGGGCGCAGGGCCGCACAAGGCCGCTTGCCCTGCTGGGGCCGGAGGGCCTGCCGGATATCTGGGCGGCTGTGCGGGCACTGACCGGCCCGCTGCCCTATCCGGTAAAGCCGCAGGTGCTTATGCCGGGCCAGCCGCTGGCGCTGGATGCGCTGAGCGAGGGCTGGCCTGCCGGTGCGCGGCTGGTGCCGTTTGCCACAAAGCACCGGGTAAAAAGCCTTGGCTACCGGCTGGAACTGCCCCGTGCGGGCAAATTTTCGCCGGAGCAGGCCCGGGCGCTGGGGGTGCCGGTGCAGCAATGGAAGCTGCTGCAGAAAGGGCAGAGCGTTGCCGTGGAGGGCAGAACGGTGCAGCCTGCACAGGTGCTGGGCGCCCCGCGCAGGGGATTGAGCGTGGTGTTTTCCGGCGACACCGCCGCCTGTCCGGGCCTTTTGCAGGCGGCACAGGATGCAGACCTGCTGCTCTGCGACGCCACCTATGCGCTGCCGGAGCAGGAAGCGCAGGCCCGGCAGTGGGGCCACAGCACCTTTGGGCAGAGCGCGGCCCTTGCTGCACAGGCGGGCGCAAAACGGCTGTGGCTGACCCATTACTCCCCCATGATCACCGACCCGGAGGAGTATGCCGAACAGGCACAGGGCATCTTTCCGGCGGCAGAATGCGGCTTTGACGGTAAAAGCATCACCCTGCAGTACGAGGAGGTGCAGCCATGACCATCCGGATGGACGAGGGCGCGGCGGAGCTGCTGGACACCCTGCACGGGGCGGGCTATGCGGCCTACGTGGTGGGCGGCTGTGTGCGGGACAGCCTGCTGGGCCTTACCCCCCATGACTGGGATCTTTGCACCAGCGCCCTGCCGCAGCAGGGGATGGAGCTGTTCGGCGAAGAAAAATGCATCCCCACCGGCCTGCAGCACGGCACCGTGACCGTAAAGCAGGGCGGCAGGCTGTACGAGATCACCACCTTCCGCACCGAGGGAACTTATACCGATGGCCGCCACCCGGACGAGGTGCATTTTGTACCGGATGTGCGGGAGGATCTGGCCCGGCGGGATTTTACCATCAACGCCATGGCCTACAATGAAAAAGAGGGCCTTGTGGACCCCTTTGGCGGGCAGACCGATCTGCAGAGCGGCATCCTGCGGGCCGTGGGTGTGCCGCACCAGCGGTTCACCGAGGACGCGCTGCGCATCCTGCGGCTGTACCGGTTCGCAGCGCGGTTTGGCTTTTCCATCGACCCGCCCACGGCGCAGGCGGCACAGGAGCTGTGTGCCCATCTGGACTGTGTATCGGTGGAGCGCATCGAGGAAGAGCTTGCAAAACTGCTGAGCGCACCCGCCCCTGCGGCATATCTTGACGAAAAAATACTCGGCGTTGTTTTGCCCGAGCTTTCACCGGAGGCACTGGCGGCGGCAAAGCCGGTGGTGGATGCCTGCCCGGCGGGGGAGCGGGCTCTGCCCGTCCGTCTGGCGGCGCTGCTGCTGAGCCTTGGCGAGGACGGCACCCGCCGCACCCTCAGGCGCCTGCGCTGCTCCAATGCCTGTATTGAGGAAACAGCGGTGCTGGTGCGGGAAGCCAGAGGGCGTGACGGTAGTTTCTCTGAGGACCGTCCGCTGGGGTGGGACCCTGTTGCCGAAGGCAATAGGGCGGGCGATGGAATGGCCCGAATCGTGTCCGAAGAGAAAGCTACCGTCACACCCGACTTTACTATCTACGCCCGCCGACTACTGGGCAAATATAATTTGTGTACCGTGCAGCGTCTGGCGGCACTGGGCACAGCCCTGCAGCCGGAGCGTTCGGCTGATTTTGCTGCACTTTCCGAATTGGCCGAACGATTGGATGCGGACGGCGTGTGCTGCCGCGTCAGCCAGCTGGCTGTGAATGGCCGCGACCTGATGGCGGCAGGTGTCCCGGCGGGGCCGGGCATCCGCAAAATACTGGAAGCGCTGCTGGATGGCGTGATCCGGGAAGAATACCCCAACGAGCGGCAAGCCCTGCTGGCCGCAGTGCAGCAGCTTGCTGCGTCTTGACAAGCGCTTTTTTCAGAGTTACTATTATACTACTGTTTTAGTGTGTTGAATGCACCAAAGGAGAACTTATGACCACACAGACCCCTGATTCAAAGCCGCGTGCCCTCATTGCCATGAGCGGCGGCGTGGACAGCTCGGTGGCGGCATGGCTTATGCAGCAGGCAGGCTATGACTGCACCGGCATCACCATGCGGCTTACCCGCAACGAAACGCTGGGACAGTCCGGCTTTCACACCTGCTGCTCGGAAAAGGACATCGAGGACGCGGCAGAGGTGGCGTATGCCATGGATATCCCGTACGAGGTGCTGGATTTCACGGCCGACTTCCGGGAGCAGATCATTGAAAAATTCGTCCGCGTGTATGAGGCGGGCGGCACGCCGAACCCCTGCATCGACTGCAATAAATATATGAAGTTCCGCCATCTGCTGGACTGGGCCCGGGCACACGGCATGGAGTATGTGGTCACGGGCCACTATGCCCGGGTGGGGCAGGACGAGGCCACCGGCCGTTTCCTGCTCAAAAAGGGGCTGGACGAGGGCAAGGACCAGAGCTACGTGCTCTACAACCTCACTCAGGAGCAGCTGGCGCATATCCGCCTGCCGCTGGGCGGCTTGCACAAGACCGAGGTGCGCGAGATTGCGGAGCAGCACAAATTCGTCAATGCCCGCAAGCACGACAGTCAGGACATCTGCTTTGTGCCGGATGGCGACTATGCCCGCTTTATGGAGGACTTCACCGGCAAACGCTACCCGGCAGGTGATTTTCTGGACGAAAACGGCAGGGTGGTGGGCACCCACAACGGCGCGGTGCGGTACACCATCGGCCAGCGCAAGGGGCTGGGCCTTGCCATGGGGGCACCTGTGTACGTCTGCGGCAAGGACATGCAGGCAAACACCGTCACGGTAGGGCCGGAGGAGATGCTGTTCGACCGCATCGTGTATGCGGACGAGGTGAACTGGATCGCCATTCCGGAGCTGACCGGGCCGCTGCGGGTCACAGCCCGCACCCGGTACCATCAGGTGGAGCAGGCCGCCACCGTCTACCCGGCGGAGTGCGGCTTCCGGCTGGAATTTGACCAGCCCCAGCGCGCCCCTACGCCCGGTCAGGCCGTGGTGCTGTATCAGGGCGACACGGTGCTGGGCGGCGGCACCATTACGAGAGTGGAAAAGTAACAAGGAGAACGAAATGCAAAATCAGTATTCCCGCACGCAGCTGCTGCTGGGCGCGGAAGCCATGGAAAAACTGCACAATTCCCGCGTGGCGGTGTTCGGCATCGGCGGCGTGGGCGGCTACACGGTGGAAGCGCTGGCGCGCAGCGGTGTGGGGGCACTGGATCTGATCGATGACGATAAGGTCTGCCTGACCAACCTCAACCGTCAGATCATCGCCACCCGCAGCACGGTAGGGCAGTATAAGGTAGATGTGGCTGCGCAGCGCATCCACGACATCGACCCGGACATCAAAGTGACCACCCACCGGTGCTTCTTTGGCCCGGAAACACAGGATCAGTTCGACTTTACCCAGTACGACTATGTGGTGGACGCCATTGACACCGTCACCGGCAAGCTGGCGTTGGTGATGAAGTGCAAGGAGGCGGGCACTCCCATCATCTGCTCCATGGGCGCAGGCAACAAGATGGATCCGACCCGCTTTGAAGTGACCGATATCTACAAGACCTCGGTCTGCCCGCTGGCCAAGGTGATGCGCACCGAGTGCCGCAAGCGCAGGATCAAGCACCTGAAGGTGGTCTACTCCAAGGAGCCTGCCATGACCCCCATCGAGGATGACGCCATCAGCTGCAAGAATCACTGCATCTGCCCTCCGGGCACCCAGCGCAAGTGCACCCAGCGCCGCTCGGTGCCGGGCTCCAATGCCTTTGTGCCCTCGGTGGCCGGCCTGATCATCGGCGGCGAGGTGGTAAAAGACCTTGTGGGCTTTGTGCCGATGAAGGGGTAAAACAGACTGCAGACTCCTGCTGTGTGGGACGATTTTGAATGCGCTCCGCGTTGCTTTGCGCATAAGCTAAGGAAATTATATTTTTGATTTTGGGGTCCAGAAACGCCTGTGGGCATTTCTGGACCCCATTTTCATGGGCGGGGGTCGTGGAGGAAAGGCTTGTGCTTGCGGGCAGAACGTTAACTCCGCCGCGCGAATGTTTCCGCAGGAAACCAGCGCGGCAGCTTTCGCTTTCGGTTATGACTCCTCCCGTGAAAAGGCAATTCTGGAAAATCCGCAGATTTTCCAGAATTGCGAAATAAAATAATAATTCCGCTGAAAATGGTCAGAGCATCAGCGGAGACCATTTAAGATCGTGCTTTTTACGCGCTGCAGCGTTCTATAATATAAATTTGCAATCAATTTGCAATTTGGTATTGCAATTGGAGAGAATATCGTGTATAATCATCCTTGCCTGAAAATGCAAATTGGTTGCAATTTGTTGTGATAAAGCAATTTTCTGCTGTGTTTGGAGTGTATATGGAACTGTTTCTGGATGTTCTGGGCGAGTCTCTGGTGGATACCGCCAAGATGCTGCCCTTCCTGTTTCTGGCTTATCTTCTGATCGAATACATTGAGACCCGCCATGGTGAGCGCATCGAAGCGCTGCTGGCCGGAGGCGGCCGCTGGGGCTCGATTCCGGGCGCAGTGCTGGGCTGTGTGCCGCAGTGCGGCTTTTCGGCCATTGCGTCCAACTTCTATTCCTCCCGCGTCATCACGCTGGGCACCCTGATGGCTGTTTACCTTGCCACCAGTGACGAAGCCATTCCGCTGCTGGTATCCATGCCGGCTTATTGGGACAAGCTGGCGGTGCTCATGGTCATCAAGGTGGTGTACGCCATTGCGGTGGGCTTTGCGCTGGACTTTGTCCTGCGCGGTGTGCTGCCCAAAAGCCTGCGCGGCGGCTACACCGGCCACGCGGATGAAGTGGACTGCCACGAGGAGCACAACGACGAAACCGGAAACGCACAGCCCATCTGGAAGGCGGCCCTGCGCCACACGCTGGAGATCTTCGTGTTCATTTTTGCGTTCAGTCTGGTGTTCGGCCTGATCGTCGAGGGCGTGGGCGAGGACGTCTTTGCCAGCGTTCTGGGCAGCATGGGCTTCTTCCAGCCGGTGGTGGCCGCGCTGGTGGGCCTGATCCCCAACTGCGCCGCCAGCGTGCTGCTGACCCAGCTGTATGTGGAGGGCGCCCTGCGCTTTTCCAGTCTGGTGGCGGGCCTGTGCACCGGTGCAGGCGTGGGCCTGGCGGTACTGTGGCGTACCAACCCTTCCTGGAAGCAGAACCTCTTCATCACCGGCCTGACCTGGGGCGCAGGTGCCTTTCTGGGCGTGGCGATGCAGGTGGTCGTGGCCGTGTTTGCATAATGACCGGAACGGGCTGCCGCATCCGGTTTGGCTGTATCCTTTTTAATATCTTCCTGCTGTGGAGAACGAAAAACGGGCTGTTGCTCCGGGGCTTGCCCCCTGTGCAATGGCCCGTTTCATTTTTTACTGAATTTTAGCCGTTGTGATATGTTACGTGTTTTTGCCGGGATTTCATGAAAACATGAAATAAAGCCGCTGTACAGGTCTTTTTTTGCGAAAAAGGAAAAATACTTTCTTTTTTCAAAAAGCAATTTACTTTTTGCCTCGTCTGTGGTAATATGTTAGTATCAGCACGGCCCGGAGCCATCCGCCCACCGTGCAGAAAGATCATCAAAATCTTTAAGACCGTTATCAGATTTTAGGAGGAAGATTTTATGAAGGGCGTTCAGATCGTTGAACCGAATAAACTGCAGATCGTTGATCTCGAGAAGCCTCAGATCGACAAGGAAAACAATGTTCTGGTCCGCATGGTCGCTGCCGGCATCTGCGGCTCCGACGTGGGCATCTACCATGGCACCAATGCCGCTGCCACCTATCCCCGCATCATCGGCCACGAGAACGTGGGCATCGTTGAGGAGATCGGCGAGGGCGTGACCCGCGTGAAGGTGGGCGACCGCGTCATCATCGATCAGGTCACCGCCTGCGGTCACTGCTACGCCTGCCGCAAGGGCCGTCCCAATGTCTGCGGCAACCTGAAGGTGCGCGGTGTGCACATCGACGGCGGCTACCGCGAGTACATGGCTGTGCCGGACCGCGACTGCTATCTGGTGCCTGAGATCCTGAGCGACGAAGAGGCGGTCATGATCGAGCCCACCACCATTGCTGTGCAGTGCTGCAGCCGTGCTGAGCTGGAGAGCGAGGACACCGTCATGATCATCGGCAGCGGCGCTCTGGGCAGCTCCATCCTGCGCATCGTCAAGCTGTACAACCCCAAGGCCATCATCGTCACCGATATCGACGACGCCAAGCTGGAAGAGGCCAAGAAGAACGGCGCGACCTACACCATCAACAGCCTGAAGGAGGACGTTCCCGCCAAGGCTCACGAGCTGACCGAGGGCTACGGCCCCACCGTGACCATCGATGCCGCCTGCGTCAAGGGCAGCCTGCTGACCGCTCTGCAGGCCACCGGCAACGCCGGCCGCGTCATCACCATGGGCTTCTCCGTGGCTCCCACCGAGGTCAACCAGTTCGTCATTACTTCCAAGGAGCTGGACGTTCGCGGCAGCCGCCTGCAGAACCGCAAGTTCCAGGATGTCATCGATCTGGTCAACGAGGGCAAGGTGGATCTGCGTGGCAGCATCTCCCACACTTGGAACTTCGAGGATGCACAGGCAGCCTTCGACTTCGTGGACAGCCGCGATCCTTCCTACCGCAAGGGTGTTCTGACCTTCAAGAAGTAAGAACCATTCACCGGGTCGTTTCCGCGCTCTGAGGGCGCTTTGCGCCGGTCTCAGCGCACATTGTGAGATATAAATAAACTGGCAGGGTGTGTCCTTCGGGGCGCACCCTGCTTTTGTCTGGCCATTTTTTGTTCGGAGATGGCGGGCATTGCGGAATGACAAAGAACTTGCCATTGCGAAAAATGCACTTTATGTCACAGTGCGTTAGAGCGGCGGAGTCGGCAATGCAGCGGAAGGAAGACTGCTCGCGGCCCCTTGCACAGGGGCTTTGCGGGGGCATTCCGCATGATGTTCAGGACTTCCTCAGGCCGCCGGCTCAGCCGGCAGTCCTGAGCGCAGCAGGCTTCTATGATCTTTGCGCAGAGAACTCCTGCTGCTCCGGATGCCGACCGGCGAAGAGGCCGGAGCGGGGACGGCCGATCTATGACAGGCCGGCATGGGGCGGAATGGCCGTTCCCATCCCAGCGGGGCGGCATCGAAGGCTGTATGTTGCAAAAAAAAGAGATAGGCGGCCCCTTTCGGGAACGCCTATCTCTTTTTGGGGCTGTTTGCAGCAGCCCTTTTTTGACGAAGTAAAAGAGTTTCTTGGAAAGACTAGGGAAAGGATCAGCCCATGACCAGATTTGCCACGCCGACGGTGAGGAAGGGCACATAGGTGACCAGGAACAGAACGCCGAAGTTGACGATCAGCAGCGGGACCAGAGCCTTCACGCTGTCGGACAGGGTGCACTTGCCGTAGCGGGAGCCAATATTGGTAGCAGCGAACAGGCAGACACCGACGGGAGGAGTGCACAGGCCCAGAACCAGGTTCATGACCACGATGATGCCGAAATGGATGGGATCGACGCCCACGGCGGTAGCCACAGCCAGCAGGGTCGGGAACAGGATCAGGATGGCGGCGATGGTCTCCATGAACATGCCGACGAAAATCAGGAAGAGGTTGATGAGCAGCAGGATCAGGTACTTGTTGGTGGTCAGGTGCAGCATTGCGTCAGCGATCATGCTGGGGATGTGCTCCTTGGTCAGGATGAAGGCGAACACGTTTGCAAAGGCCACCAGAGCCATGATAGCGGAAGCGGAGGAAACGGTATCCTTCAGGCAGGAGTACATCTCCTTGGGGCCCATCTTGCGGTAGATGAACACCGACACGAACAGACCGTAGACCACGCAGATGATGGAAGCCTCGGTGGGGGTGACGATGCCGCCCATGATGCCGAACAGGATGATGGCCACCATGATCAGCGCCCAGATGGCCTCCTTGGTCGCATGCCAGATATGGCTCCAGGTAGGCGGGGTATTACGCTTGGGGTAGTGGCGCTTGACCGACAGGATGTAGCAGGTGGCGCACATGCCGAAGCCCAGCAGCAGGCCGGGGATGATGCCGGCCATGAACATTTTGGAGACGGACAGGCCGGTCATGGTAGCAGCCATGATCATGGGAACAGACGGGGGAATGATGGGGCCAAGGCAGGAGGAAGCGGCAGTGATGGCGACCGAGAAGGGCACGTCATAGCCCTGATTGACCATCATGGGGATCTCAACGCCGCCCAGAGCGACGGTGTCGGAAAGAGCCGTGCCGGAGATGCCGGAAAAGACCATGGAGGCCAGAACGTTTGCATAAGCCAGACCGCCGGTGACGTGGCCGACCAGTGCATCTGCAAAGTCCAGCAGCTTATCCGAGATGCCGCCCTGATTCATCAGGTTGCCGGCAAAGGTGAAGCCGGGGATGCACAGCAGGGTGAAGGAGTCCAGACCCTTGAAGAAATACTGTGCAAAGTTGATCATCTGGATATGAGCACCCAGCATGTAGGCCACGGATGCGAGACCCAGACTGAACGCCACGGGCACGCCGATGGCCAGCGCGACGAGGAAAACAATAAACAAAACTGCAACCATTGCGTTTCGACCTCCTTTATGCAGCAGGCTTCTCGGTCCAGCCGACCAGAGTGCGGACGATGTCCAGCAGGTAGCTGACGGGCAGGATGATGAAGGTGAGGAACTGGGAGAAGTAGATGTACTTCATGGAGATGTTGGTGGCGGTGGAGTTCATCGCAAAGGTGGGGAAGCAGTATTTCGGCTCGGCCATCACCAGAATGACCAGACACATGGCAAGGATGATGACCTCGATGACGAGGTTCAGCACATCCAGCGCCTTCTGATTCTTTGACTTGAGGAAATCGCCGAGGAACTCAACGTTGACGAACTCGTGCTTCAGGGCCGCCAGACCAACGCCGAAGGCCACCATATAAATAAAGGAATAACGGGCCAGCTCCTCAGTCCAGGAGGGGGCATTGGGCAGGAAGTTGCGGCTGATGACCTGCACCAGAACGCAGAAGCAGAAGCCTGCATAGAAGACGGAACTCAAAGCGTACAAGATCTCCATGTAGACCTTGATGAATTTATCCAAGCCTTTCTTCATGATCTCAACCTCATTTCAGGATTTACAGCCGCATCAGGCCAGCGCTGCGATGGCATCGTAGATCTTCTTCTGGCTGTCGGTCAGGATGGGCAGCACGCCATCGATCATTGCCTTGGCGAACGCATCGGTATCGACCTTGATGAACTCCATGCCCTGCTCCTGCAGCTGGTTGTAGTACTTTTCCTCGTTGTCCAGGAACAGCTCGTGCTCGTATGCCTGGCACTCGGCACCGGCCTGATCCACAACGGCCTTCTGGCTGTCGGACAGACGATTGTACTGGGCCAGACCCATTGCGATGTAGACCCATGCACGCAGGTGAGCGGTCAGGATCAGGTAGGGGCAGACCTCGTAGAAGCTCTGGGTCTCGATCATGGCCAGCGGGTTCTCCTGTGCCTCGATGGTGCCCTGCTGCAGAGAGGTAAAGACCTCAGACAGTGCCATGGGGGTGGGCTTTGCGCCCAGAGCCTGGAAGGCGGCCACGGTCATAGCGGACTGGGGGGTGCGGATGACCAGATTGTTGCAGTCGGCAACGCTGGTGATCTTCTTGGTGGAGGTGATGTAGCGGGGACCACGGGTGAAGTAGCCCAGGCACTTCATGCCGCAGGCCTCCATCAGGCCCTCGAACTCCTGACCGACTTCACCGGTCAGAACCTTCTCCATCTGCTCGTCGCTCTGGATCAGGTACGGCATGCCGATCATGCCCAGATCGGGCTGGTAGGTCTGCATGGACTCGCCGGTGAAGGTGATGTCCACCGTGCCGCTGTCGGACAGGATGCCCTGGATCATATCGACCTCGGGACCCAGCTGGCTGTTGGGGAACACGTCCACTTCGATGGTGCCGTTGGAGTTGGCTTCGCAGTACTCCTTGAACTTCAGAGCGCCCTGATGCCAGGAGTCGCTCTGGTCGTTGATGTGGCCGATGTTGATCACGACCTTATCACCGGTGACCTCGCCGCCTGCAGCAGTGGAAGCAGATGCAGCGGTGGAGGTGGAAGCAGCAGTGCTGGAGGAGCTGCCGCCGCAGGCTGCCAGACCCATGGCCAGTGCAGAGACACCTGCAACCTTCATGAAGTTACGACGAGTGATCTTGTGGATACGCATAAGAAAATCTCTCCTTTTCATTTGTTTTCATGCCTGCTCAGGGTGGAACGCCGCTGCGCCGGTTCGTGCAGCCGGATGCCGCGTTCCATCTGCGGCATGTTTCCCTTGACGATATACTAACATATCAGATTGACAGGAACAATACAAAACGACGCTTCTTATCTGAATCTTTACCAGCTGTTTCCCAAAGGGAAGCTGTGCTTTATGTTGTATACTAGCCTGAAAAAATGGAGAAATGGAGCATAAAAACCAGAAAAAACAAAAACAGACAGCCCGGTACAGGAGGACTGTACCGGGCTGTCTGTTTAAAAATCCCAGAGAATGCATCCGCAGCGTTCCGCTATGCCGGAAGACTGCAGGTAACATTTCAGACGCAGATCATTTCTTTTTCTTCTTGTTTTTTTCGGACTTGTATACCGTTACAAGGCTCTTCAGCTTCACGCCGGTCTCGTGGGTATCCTCCACCGGGCCGGAATGGAAGCGCTCCTGCTCCAGATAGGCGATCATGCCGTCGCGGTCAAAGCACTTCTGGGCAGAAACGCCGGTCAGCCGGGCTTCCTTGCTGGTGAACACGGCGATCACCTCCACCGGGATGCCGCTCAGCCCGGCCCTGTCCATGGCGCGGCGCAGCAGCACCTGCTGCTTTTCGCTGGTGGTGACAGGGTTCGGGATGCGGTTGTCCGTGTGGTTGATGTGCTGACGCCACTGGTCGTTCGGCTGGTCGCCGGGACGGATCTCGCCGGCAAAGCCGAAGCAGTTCAGGCCCACCACGCCGCCCGGGGTGACCACCAGCGCCAGCGTGGTGGTCAGCTGGCCGCCTTCCTGAATGGTGCCGGGGTACACCAGCGTATAGTGCTGGCGCTTGGTAAAGGTGATGAGCTGCGAGACGATCGCGGTCAGCTCGCCCTGCATACTGTTGTTTACATGCCGTTCCGGCTTTTTTTCCGGCTCGACCTCAAGCCCCAGCGGGCCGCGCTTTTTTTTGCGGTGCAGCGGGGCCATCAGGGCCTGCGTAAAGCTTTTGGTGCCGTTGCGCGCAGCCACCATGGGCAGGATCAGCAGAAGGATCAGGGCCAGAACGACCACAACAAGAATATTCCATGCGTCCAAAACAGTACTCTCCTTATAACTTCAATGTAGTGGGGAGCCGTTTACTCCATCGTGACAACGACCTTCATGTAGTTGCCGGGGTTCTTCTCGATGTCGATGATGGTCTCAGGCACCTCTTCCAGCTTGACGGTCTTGGTGAGCAGCTTGAGCATATCCACCTTCTTGGTGGCGATCAGCTCCAGAGCCTCGGGGAACTCGCCGGCGCTGGTGCGGGCACCGCGCAGGTCGATCTCCTTGCGGGTGATGGTGTCGGTGGGCAGGCTGGTCTCCTTCTTGGGCCAGCCGGTGAAGGTGATGCGGCCTGCGTGGCTCACGAGATCCAGCGTGCTGCGGATGGCGGGGTTTGCACCGGAGCACTCCATGACCTGCTGCGCGCCCTCGCCGCCGGTGATCTCGTGGACACGGGCATTGGCATCTTCCTTGCCGGAGTTGATGGTGTACTCTACACCCAGAGACTTTGCAAAGTCCAGACGCTCCTGCACCAGATCCAGCAGGATGGCGTGTGCGCCGTAGGCCTGTGCCACCATGGCAGCAGCCAGACCGATGGGGCCTGCACCGATGATGGCGCAGTATTCGCCTGCCTTCAGGCCGCCGCGGTGGATGCCGTGCAGGCTGATGGTCAGGGGCTCGGCCATGGCGGCCTGCACCCAGCTCATGCCATCGGGGATCTTGACGAGCATATCAGCCGGGTGGCAGAAGTACTCGGCCATGCCGCCCTCAACGTGCACACCCAGAACGTGCAGATCGTCGCAGCAGTTGGTGCGGCCGATGGAGCAGGGATAGCAGTGACCGCAGTACAGGTACGGGTCCACGACCACGCGGTCGCCCACCTTGATGCCGTTCTTGTTGTTCTCCGGGATGGAGACGACCACACCGGCCAGCTCGTGGCCGATGACGCGGGGATAGCTCACCAGACCATTGGTGCCGCGGAACGCGCCAATGTCGCTGCCGCAAATACCGGCTGCCATGATCTTGATGAGGGCCTCACCGGGCTTGGGTTCCGGCATGGGGATCTTGACGCAGGAGACCTGCCAGGGTTCTGCAAAGCGGATCGCATTGATTTCAGACATGTGATTGACCTCCTATAGCCAACTGATATGTTACTTGTTGAGCATATTATAACGCCTTTGGGGCGGAAATGCAACTTGTTTTATAGTTTTTTATCCGCAATTTCAGGATTTTAGTTGCTTTTTAGCAAAAAGGCTTTTGACAAGTGATATGTTATGCCTTATAATAGAGGTATTAAATCTTAGAAGCAACAAACCTTGACCCAGCGCTTTCCTGCCGGAGAGCAAACTATTGTAAGGGGAAATTACCAATGAAAGATGACAAGTCCCGCATCCTGCCGCTGCTGATGGACCCTCGCCAGCCGGACGAGAACAACCGGGCCTACGCCTACCGTATCCTGCGCAAGAATATCATGAACATCCAGCTGCAGCCCGGCTTCCAGCTGAGCGAGGCGGAGCTGAGTGAGCATCTGGTCATGAGCCGCACGCCCATCCACGAAGCACTGATGATGCTCAAGGGCGAATGGCTGGTGGATGTGCTGCCTCAGCGCGGCAGCATCGTCTCCAAGATCTCGATCCAGTACATCAACGAGGGCTATGCCATGCGCAAGATGCTGGAACCCGCTTTGCTGCGCAGCCTGTCCGGCCACCTGAATCAGGCGCAGCTCAGCGAGCTGCACGGTCTGCTGGAACGGCAGGATGGCTCCGCCTGCATCAGCCACGATGTGCTGGGCGATTACTTCATCACGCTGGACAACGAGTTCCATAAGCGCCTGTATACCTATGCCGGCTATGACCGCATCTGGCAGGCCATGCACAACGTTACCACCCACATGGATCGTGTGCGCTATCTGGACACCGCTCTGTGCCAGATGGATATGGAGACCTTCCGCGTGGAGCATGAGCAGCTGTACAAATATCTGATGGTGGGCCTGCCCAAGGATGTGGATGTGGACGCATTCTTTGAGCATCATCTGGGCGCCTACCGAGAACACTTCCAGAGCCTGCTGGACCGCTTCCCGGATTTCTTCATCTGAGAAGCTGTTTTTGTAAGCAGGGCCGCTTCCGTGAATGGAACGATGCGGAGGCCCTGCCTGCATCCGGGAGCCCCTTTTCCCTTGGCATTTCAAGCGGTTCCCGCCGAATTTTCCAGAAGCTCTGTCGTTTTTACCAAAGGACAGAGCTCATTTTTGTTTATAATTTTTGCGGAAAGTGCTTGACAGAAGTCACGGGATGTTATATATTTGAAGCGATGAAACATATAACACAACGCCGGTTTCCCATACCAGAAAAAGGAGAAAGGTGGATACCATGAAAAAACAATACGATGTGGTCATCATCGGTGCGGGCGTCGTGGGCAGTGCCATTGCGCGCGAGCTGTCCCGCTACAAGCTGAGCATTGCAGTGCTGGAGAAGAATCTGGACGTCTGCAACGAGACCAGCGGCCGCAACTCTGCGGTGGTGCACGGCGGTTTTGCCAACCCCACTGGCAGCCTGAAGGCAAAATGCTGCGTGGAAGGCAACAAGATCATGGACCAGCTGGCCGAGGAGCTGAACTTCCCGTTCAAGCGCTGCGGCAAGGTGCTGGTGGGCAACACCCCCGAGGATATGGAGCAGCTGGAGCGCACCATGAAGCAGGGCGCCGTCAACGGCTGCACCGGTCTGGAGATGATCGACGAAGCAAAGCTGCATGAGCTGGTGCCCGCCGTGGTGGGCAAGTTTGCCATGTGGTCCAAGAACAGCGGCATCATGGACCCGTTCCTGTACACGGTGGCTCTGGCCGAGAACGCACATGCCAACGGCGTGGACTTCTTCTTTGACCACAAGGTCACGGCCATCACCCGCGAAAACGAGCTGTACTATCTGCACACCGAGCACGGCGATGTCTGCACCCGCTGGGTGGTCAACGCCGCAGGTCTGGGTGCAAAGCAGATCTCTGACCTGCTGGGCCTGACCGGCTACCGTGTCATCGGCTCCCGCAGCAACTACATCATCCTGCACAAGCGCATGGGCAAGCTGCTGCCCATGCCGGTGTACCCGGTGCCCAGCAACACTTACATGGGCATCCACATCACCCCCACCGTGGACGGCAACGTCACCGTGGGCCCGGATGCCGAGAACACCGATGTGCTGGACGATTACAGCGTGCCGCAGGCCAACATGGACAGTCTGGCCGTGGAGGGCGCAAAGCTGTGGCCCCACATCTTTAAAAAGGATCAGATCCGCACCTTCGCCGGCATCCAGCCCAAGTGGGTGGATGAGAACGGAGCCATTCAGGACTGGAAGGTGGAGATCCGGGACGACGTGGCACCCAATGCCGTCAACCTCGTGGGCATCGAGTCCCCGGGCCTGACCGGCAGCGTGCCGCTGGCCCGCTACGTCATCGGCCTGATGCTGGAGCACGAAAAGTTCGAGGAAAACCCCGGCTTCGACCCGCACCACAAGGGCATCGTCAAGTTTGCAGAGTGCACTCCGGAGCAGCAGGCAGAGCTCATTGCGCAGGACCCCGATTACGGCGAGATGATCTGCAGCTGTGAGGAAGTGACCAAGGCGGAGATCCTGCAGGCCATCCATAACCCGCTGGGCGTCTCCACCATGACCGGCATCAAGTACCGCACCCGCGCCATGATGGGCGGCTGTCAGGGCGGCTTCTGCCAGATGAAGATCGAGAACTTCATCGAGCAGGAGCTGGGCACCGAGCCGGAGGATATTCGTTACAGCCGTCAGGGCTCCTGGGTCCTGACCGGAACCATGCGGAAGGAGGAGAACTGAGCGATGGAACAGAAGGACGTTGTGATTATCGGCGGCGGCCCCGCAGGTCTTGCCGCAGCGGTGGAACTGCACAAGCAGGGCATCCGCAACATGATCATTCTGGAGCGCGAGGCGATGCTGGGCGGCATCCTGCGCCAGTGCATCCATGATGGCTTTGGTCTGGGCCGCTTCGGCGAGAGCCTGTCCGGCCCCGAGTATGCACAGGCTTTCATTGATGAGGTGAACAAGCGTGAGATCCCCTACGAGACCAGCGCCACGGTGCTGAGCCTGACGGCGGATCGTGTCGTCACCGCCTCCACCCGCAGCGGCCTGCGCCAGTATCAGGCAAAGGCTGTGGTGCTTGCCATGGGCTGCAAGGAGCGCAGCCGCGGCGCACTGGGCATTCCCGGCGAGCGTCCGGCGGGCGTGTTCACCGCAGGCACCGCGCAGGCTTACATGAACCTCTACAACCGGATGCCCGGCAAGGAAGTCATCATCCTCGGTTCCGGCGATATCGGCATGATCATGGCCCGCCGCATGACGCTGGAAGGCGCTCATGTGCAGGCAGTGTTCGAGCTGATGCCCTACCCCTCCGGTCTGCCGCGCAACATCGTGCAGTGTCTGGATGACTACAATATCCCGCTCTATCTCAGCCACACCGTCACCGAGATCCATGGCCGCAATCGTCTGACCGGCGTGACCATCTCCGAGGTGGACGCGAACCGTCGGCCCATCCCCGGCACCGAGAAGGAGTACAAGTGCGATACGCTGATCCTCTCCGTCGGCCTGATTCCGGAGAACAAGCTGCTGGAGGATGCCGGCATCGCCATTGACCCCCACACCAACGGTGCCTTCGTGGACGAGAACCTGCAGACCAATGTGCCCGGCGTGTTCTCTGCCGGCAATGTGCTGCATGTGCATGATCTGGTGGACTTCGTTTCCATGGAGTCCGAGGCACTGGCACGCCACGCTGCCGCCTACGTTGAGGGCAAGGGCATCGACCCCTGCACGCTGGACGTGAAGTGCGGCGAGGGCGTGGGCCACACCATCCCGCAGAAGGTCAGCGGCAAGAACGATTTCAGCCTGTCGCTGCGCGTGCGGAACCACTACCGTGACTGCCGCATCGTGGTGCGCCAGAACGGTGTGGAAGTTGCTGCCAAGAAGATGAAGAAAGCCATTCCTGCGGAGATGATCCAGTTCAAGGTCTCTGCTGCCAAGCTGCAGGAGGAAGGCGCACTGGAGGTGTCGGTGGAATGAAAAAGCAATTTACCTGTATCGTCTGCCCCAACGGCTGCGAGATCGAAGCCGAAGTTGAAAATGGTCAGGTGATCTCGGTCACCGGCCACACCTGCCCCCGCGGCGAACAGTATGTCCGTCAGGAGCTGACTGCGCCCCGCCGCACCATCGCCAGCTCGGTGCTGGTCAAGGGCGGCGAGCTGCCTGTCACCAGCGTCCGCCTGACCCGGGCCATCCCCAAGGATATGATCTTCCCGGTGATGGACGAGATCCGCAAGGTGGTGCTGACTGCCCCCGTCAAGGCAGGCACCATCGTTCTGCACAACGTCTGCGGACTGGACAGTGACGTGATGGTCACCAAGAATGTTGCCGCAAAGTAAATCATCTGCATCGTTCTCCATTATATAAAGGAAAGCACCCGCTGCCCGGTCTGAAAATACCCGGCGGCGGGTGCTTTTTCGTGCAAACAGAAGGGGACGCCTGCTCTGCCCAAAAGCGTCCCGAAATAACCTTTTTGCCCTGAAATGCAGTGGACAGTCTTTTCTCGCGCGGGATCCTCTGCTATACTTATATTGTATTGGTGCGGGGACCAAATGCTTCTGAGACCCGGCACACAGGGAAGGAACTGGACTTATGCAGATCAACGACCTTTTTGGCAGGGCAGCTGCCTTTGAAACGGCGCGTCTGCCGGATGGCACCGCAGCGGTGCTTCCGGCAGAGCACGCCGCCGCGCTTTATGTCAATGAGCAGCCGGCCTTCCGGGTGGTGTGCACGCCGGAGCTGCTGCCGCAGCTGGCACTGGGGCGGCTGCTGACCGAAGGCTGGATCACTTCGGCACAGGAGGTAGAGCAGGCTGTGGTCTGTGCTGAGGGGCTGAAGGTGAACGTCTACCTGAATCATCGGCTGACGGCCCGCAGTGCAGCGGCGCAGGCGGTGTCCAGCTGCTGTACGGATAATGTCACGCTGAGCAGTCCGGTGGAGCTGCCGCCGCTGCGCACGGTGCCGCAGATGGAGCTGCAGCCGGAATGGCTGGATACGCTCGCCGCCGCCATGAGCGCCGGTCTGCCGCTGTACCGCGCCACCCGCGCTGTGCACAGCTGCTTTGTGCTGCGACAGGGAACCATCCTCTTTGCCTGCGAGGACATTGGTCGGCACAACGCGCTGGATAAGGCTGTGGGCGAGATGCTGCTGCAGGGCGTCCCGCTGGCAGAATGCGTGCTTTATACCAGCGGCCGGGTGCCCGTGGACATGGTGCGCAAGGCCATCCGGGCGGGCGTTCCGGCACTGGTGAGCAAGAGCATGCCCACGATCCAATCGCTGGAACTGGCGCAGGAATACGGCCTGCAACTGGTGTGCGGCAGGAAACATCCGCTAACTTTAGCAGATATGTAAAATGATGGTGACAAAACAGAGAAAGCACGGCTGTTTGCGTTGACTTACCTCCGGTATGGATGATAAAATAGTAACGAAGAAACCGCTTCGCTGTTGCAGCAGCAGGAGCGGCTATTTTCATGTCCGGGAAACTTTCCCGCACAAACAAAAACAGGCAGGTGATAACATGAAGCAGGCAACCAACCCGTTTGCGCCCGTTCCGCTGTGGCGTAAGCGGCTGCCGGGCTATGCAGCCATGGGCGCTGCCACGGTTGCCATGGCGGTCGGTCTGATCGCTGTGCAGCACGCGCGCACCACGGTTGCCGGTACCCTGCTGCCGGTGTCGGAGGCGGATGCAGCCGCCTACGGCATCAGCGCAGTGTACCAGCTCGACGATGGCAGCTACCGCGTGGAGGGCACTCAGAAGGGCTTCCAGAGCGATGTGCAGGCTGCTGTGACCCTTGACGCCGAGGGCAATGTTTCCGCTGTGGAGATCCTTTCGCAGGCGGAGACCGACAACCTTGGCGGTCAGTGCGTCAGCCCGGAGTTCACGTCCCAGTACCAGGGCGCGGCTCCCTTTACGCTGGCAGGCAAGAGCTACACCGTGACCGATCCGGCCACCGGCGCAGCCTACGCCTCTGCCGGTGCAGTGGCGGAGGACACCACTGCCGCTGAGGAGTTCGATCCCACACAGTGGAACGTGTCCGACACCTCTCCCGAGGCCGAGGCCACCCGCAGGATGTATGCGGCAGGCCTGACCCTCTCGGCACTGAACGGTCAGCCCCTGAGCGATGAGCTGGCCCCGCCGCTGGATTCCAGCGCAGAGGCCGTGGCACGCCGCAGGCTGTACGCAGCCGAGCTGAGCAAGAGCGCACTGGACGGCCAGCCCATGGCGATCCCCTTTGCGGATCTCTCGGCAGAAGAGCAGTCCAAGGCGCGTCTGGCACAGGCCGACCTGACCACGGAGCAGGCCCAGACCGGTGCGGTGAGTGCCGATCTGACCGAGGTGGACGCCCTTTCCGGCGCGACCATCACCTCGACGGCGGTAACGAACATCGTCAACAATTCGTATTTCTATGTGACCGAGGTGCTCTGCGCAGAGTGACCTCAACGGAGGAATGGAAACCATGGCAAAAACCGATTTTCTGACGGCTGACATGACCCGCCGCCAGTTCATGAAAATTTCGGGCAGGAGCCTTGCAGGGCTCACCCTCTCCGCATCCATGCTGTCCCTGTTCGGCTGCTCCCAGCAGCAGGTGGACAGCGGCGCAGTGGCTACCTGGGCATTGCCGCAGGGCCTGCTGGTGGTCAATGCGGATCTGTGCACCGGCTGCCAGCGCTGCGAGATCAACTGCACGCTGACCAACGACGGTGTGTGCTCCTCTTACATCAGCCGTGTCAAGATCCAGCGCCGCCTGAATCTGGACGGCGACGGCAATGGCCTGCTGTCCGGCACCGACAACTGCTTTGTCTACTTCCCGGACACCTGCCGCCAGTGCGAGGACCCCGCCTGCGGCAATGCCTGCCCGCAGAAGGCTATCACCACCGACGACCGCGGCATCCGCGTAGTGGATACCGACAAGTGCATCGGCTGCGGTGCCTGCCATGATGCCTGCCCGTGGCACATGCCCACCGTCAACCCCGAGACCGGCAAGTCGTCCAAGTGCATCGCCTGCGGTGCCTGCGTGGCAGGCTGCCCGTCCGGCGCTCTGTCCATTGTGGACTGGGATGCCGTCACCAGCGCAGCACAGGCTGCCTACATGGACCTGTAAGGAGGAACAACAATGGCTGAAACTTATGGCTGGGCAGGCAAGATCCTGCGCGTCAACCTGACCACCGGTGAGATCACCACGCAGGACGATGAAAAGTACCATAAATATATCGGCGGCATGGGCATGGCCTACCGCATCATGTACGAGGAAGCTCCCATGGAGCTGGACCCCTATGACGAGAAGGCTCTGGTCATCTTTGGCGTCGGCCCTCTGACCGGTGCCGGCGTGCCCTGCTCCGGCCGTATGAACGTGACCTTCCGCTCCACCTGGTCCAAGGGTCACTCCATCATCGACGCACACATGGGCGGCCACATCGGCTCCATGCTGAAGTATGCCGGCTACGACGGCATCGTGTTCAGCGGCATCTCCGAAAAGCCCGTCTACCTGCGCATCGAGGACGACAAGGTCTCTCTGGAGGACGCAAGCGAGATCTGGGGCAAGGGCACCTTTGCTGCCAACAAGTGGATGGTGGAGCAGAACGGCCGCGAGTTCGAGACCGCTTCCATCGGCCCTGCCGGTGAGAATCTGGTGGACTACTCTACCCTGAACACCAGCTTTGGCAACTCCGGCGGCGCCGGTCTGGGCGCTGCGCTGGGCAACAAGAAGCTGAAGGGCCTTGCTATCCGCGGCACCGGCAGCGTCAAGGTGGCTGATCCCAAGAAGGTGCTGGAGCTCTCCAACTACATGATGGGCAACCTGATCGGCGGCAACAACAACCACAACGTGCCCGCACAGCCCCAGAGCTGGGCAGAGTACAGCGCCACCTCCGGCAAGAACCGCTGGTCCGGCGCCCCCGACCGCATGTGGAAGAAGGCTCCCGGCGGCCCCGTGGATACCGGCGAGCAGCCCTACAACGATATCAACAAGGTGGCCCTGCGCTGCTTCAAGGGCTACTTCGACTTCGGCGCTCCCGCTGCGGAGTACACCGTGAAGAACGGCGGCTGCTCCTCCTGCCCCATCCGCTGCTACACCGAGTATGATGTGGACCCGCTGGCAGATTACGATCTGCCCACCCACAACTCCAACACCTGCATGCCCGTGCTGTACGGCACCCGCGTCTACCCCGATGGCGTCCACGACTTCAAGTACGAGGGCGACGGCACCATGGTCATCAATCTGGCATGGTCTCACGCTGTGGACGACATGGGTCTGTGGGACAACTACGGCAACCTGAACCGCGACCTGCTGTGGATCCTGCGGATGCCCCGTGAGGAGGCTACCAAGTACATCAGCGAGGCCGAGTACGACTCTCTGCCTTGGGAGTGGGAGAAGGCCGGCGATCCCCGTTGGGAGGTGGAGCTGATCCGCCGCATGGCTTACGGTGAGGGCGACCTGTCCGTCATCGCCAAGGGCACCCTGGCCATGATGGAAAAGTTCGGCCTGCCCAAGAGCTGGCTGGACCGCGACGACGGCGCTACCAACTCCAACCTGATCTACAACGGCTTCCCCAACCACCACGGCCCTGCTGAGGCATGGCAGGTGGGCATGCTGTACAACCTCGTTTACAACCGCGACTGCATGATCCACGAGATCGTCTGCGAGACCGGCTCCGGTGCTCCCTATGAGGTGACCAAGAAGGTCATGGAGGACTTCTTCGGCGAGGGCTGCTACGATAAGGCCAAGGCCTACACTCCCATCAACGAGAACAAGGCAAAGCTGGCTGCATACTGCGTCAACGACAAGAACTTCCACGACTCTGCCACCCTGTGCAACTGGATGTGGCCCATGACCCAGTCTCCCTCCAAGGAGCGTGAGTACCACGGCGACCTGGACCTGCAGGCAGACTTTATGACCGCCGTCACCGGCGAGACCTATACTCAGGCCGGTCTGCAGGAGGACGGTGCCCGCATCACCCAGATGCTGCGCGTGATGACCGCCATCAGCTTCCAGCAGAACTGCGGCAGCGCAAACCTGCGTCAGGAGCACGATGCCATCTGCGATTGGGTGTTCGATAAGGACCCCGACTTCAAGGCATTCGAGGAAGGCACCACCAAGCTGGACCGCGCCGACATGGAAAAGGCAAAGGATCTGTTCTATGACGCCTTCGGCTGGGACCGCACCACCGGTGTGCCCACCCGCGAGACGCTGGAGAAGTATGATCTGGCGGATATGGCCGATGATCTGGAAAAGCGCGGCATCTACGCCCAGAACACCGCAGCAGCTGAATAAATCCCATAGAAAGAGGAACGATCGTCATGTTGTTTGGCAGACGTAAACCCGGCTACACCACCACCGTAGACGGCAGCACAGACCCGGAGCAGGCAGTTCTGGAGCTGCAGAAGGCAGAGCTGGCCGCAAAGAAAAAGCCCAAGGCAGAGGTGTTTGACATCGATGCCGCCAGCGAGACGGCCCGCCGCCTGAAGGAGACCGGCAGCACCTTTGACGGCAGCGCCGCCAAGACCGGCGAGGACGTGATCGCCACAGTGGAGCGGGAGACCGCCGAGCTTGCCGCAAAGCAGGCTGCTGAGGCCGCACCCGAAGCCGCCGAAGCTGCGCAGCCCGATGCTGCGAAGCCGGAGCTGCTGGATTTTCTGGCCGGTGAACCGGAGGCAGAAAACGATCCCTTTGCGGATCAGCCCACCAAGACCGCTCCGGAGCTGCCCCAGCTTACCCCGGCACAGGAACTGGCAGGCTACATCCGCTCCCGCTCTGCGGCTGCACTGCTGACCCCCCACGCCCTGCTGCTGACCGAGGTGGAAAATGCCGACGAGCTGCTGGCACAGATGCCTGCAGACCCCCAGTGTGAGGACATCACCACCCGCAAGGGCGCAAAGGATACCTACTACTATTCCACCGCCAACATGAGCGACAACTACGCCATGATCGCGCAGCTCATCGAGGACAAGGATCTGTGTGTGATGTTCGCCGAGATGGTGCGGTTCAACGCCCGCATCTACCCCAGCGCCACCCCGCTGAAGTACTTCCAGCGCTCCCCCTACGGCCTTGCGCCGGAGGTCATCGAGCAGACATGGGAGTCCATGCAGGGCAAGCCGGAGTATGCCGACATTGAGGAGCTGACCAACAATCAGAATGAGCGGTTCCTCTTTTCCACCAAGCACCTCACCCGCCGCTATGCAAAAGCCATCAGCGATGTGGACGAGTTCTGCGACTAAAAGCATTCCCACACAACTGAACAGGGTATAAGAGCTTCTTTGAGCAAAGGTGTCTAAACTCCCGCAAAGAGCAGGACACCGCGCCGCAATGCTAAGGGCGGATCTCGAAACAGATCAGCCGGCATTCAAGGGTGGCGGGGGAAACCCCGCCGCCTTCCCGCAGAAGAAACGCTGCAATTTGAAAAAAAGAACTCCTCCCATCCACACAGGGCACTTCCCGGGCCGTACCGTCACTGCAAGGACGGCACAGGCCGGGGATGCCGTCGGCAGGGCAGACTGCAAGCTGCCGCTGGCTGGTATGTGCGGATATTCTGCGGAGGCGTTTTGATTTTCGGTCAAGACGTCTCCGCTTCTTTTTCACCTGCCTTTTTATGAAAAGAGAATATCCCCGGCACGCCCCATCTGAGCCATAGCAGACCGGGTGCAGCCGGGCATTTGGAGGATTTTTTATGAAACAGCCTTTCTGCGCACCTGCCGCTGCGCTGCGCCGCGTGCTGGATGCAGCGGCGTCACTGCCGCGCCCGGCGGTGGAGACCCTGCCGCTGGAAAAAGCCTGCGGCCGCATTGCCGCAAAGGCGCTGTGCGCCCGGATGGACCAGCCCCCCTTTGACCGCAGCCCGCTGGACGGCTACGCCCTGCACAGCGCCGACACCGCCGGGGCCAGCCGCGAAACGCCGGTCACGCTGCCTGTGACCATGAAACTCTACGCCGGGGATGCCCCCGCCGCCGCCCTGTCTGTGGGCTGCGCGGCCCGCATCATGACCGGTGCCCCTCTGCCGGAGGGCGCGGACTGCGTGCTGATGCAGGAGCTGACCGACAGCGGCGAAGAAACGGTGCAGCTCTATTCAAGCCTGAAACCGCAGCAGAACGTGGTGTCCCGGGGCGGGGATATCGCCGCCGGAGCCATCATTGCCGCCGAGGGCACACCGCTGACCCCCGCACATCTGGGTGTGCTGGCGGGGCAGGGCTATGCCGAGGTGCCGGTATACCGCACCCTGACCGTGGGCATTCTTTCCACCGGCAGTGAGCTGCTGGCTCCCGGTGAACCGTGGGCTCCCGGCAAGATCTACGACGCCAACGGCATCCAGAACGCCGCCCGGCTGGGGCAGCTGGGCTTTGCCGTGCAGCGGCGGCACTGCTCGGACGACCCGGAGGTCATCGCCTGCCAGCTGCGGGAACTTTTGACCGGCTGCGATGCCGTCATTACCAGCGGCGGCGTTTCGGTAGGGCAGAAGGACTATCTGCCCGCCGTGCTGGAACAGCTGGGGGCACAGATGCTCTTTGCGGGCGTGGCACAGAAGCCCGGCAGCCCCATGCTGGCGGCAGAGATCGCCGGCAAACTGGTGTTCTGCCTGTCCGGCAACCCCTTTGCCGCAGCGGCAACCCTGGAACAGTACGCCATCCCGGCCCTGCTGCGGGCGGCAGGGCGCCGGGAGGAAGGCTGCATTCTTCCCCGTACCACCTGCACCCTGACCACCGGCTTTTCCAAATCCAGCAAGGGTGACCGCTACCTGCGGGCGAAAGCGGCAGGCGGCAGCGTGACCATCCCCGGCGAGGGCAGCGCCGAAGCGCATTCGTCCGGCAGCCTCTCTGCCATGATCGGCTGCAATTGTCTGGTAAAGCTGCCCGCAGGCAGCGGCCCGGTGGCTCCGGGTGAAGAAGTGGAGGTGCTTTACTTTGTATATTGAATCCAAACAGGCTCTGGCAGAAGAACTGGAGCTCAAGCGCCCGGCGGTGCTGGCCGTCAGCGGCGCACACAACAGCGGAAAGACCACCCTGCTGGAAAAACTGCTGCCTGTCCTGCGCAGCCGTGGGCTGAAGGTGGGCATCATCAAGCACGACGGCCACGATTTTACCCCGGATGTGCCCGGCACCGACAGCTTCCGTCTGCGGGAAGCAGGGGCCGAAGGCGTGGCGGTCTACTCCGGCACCCGCTATCTGCTGACCGAGGAATTCCGCCTGACCGAGCAGGATCTGCTGGCCCTGTTCGAGCGGCACGGCTATGATCTTGTGCTGCTGGAAGGCTTCAAATCCAGCGGCTGGCCCAAGATCGAAGTGGTGCGCAGGGAGATCGCGGATGCGCCGGTGTCGTTCCAGCCGCTGGCCGTGGTGGGCGACATCCCGGGTGCAGACTTCGGGCTGGAGGATATCCAGCCTCTGTCCGATTGGATCATTGCCCAGATGCCGACTCTGTAAGGAGAAGATAAAATGAAACTGATTCGTACCGAAGATGCGGCAGGGCAGGTGCTCTGCCACGATATCACCCAGATCATTCCCGGCGAGTTCAAGGGTGCCCGCTTCCGCAAGGGGCACGTTATCCAGCCGGAGGACATCCCGGTGCTGCTCTCCATCGGCAAGGAGAACCTCTACGTCTGGGAAAAGCACCCCGGCATCCTCCACGAGGATGAAGCCGCCGCCCTGCTGTACAAGGCCGCTGCGGGCAAAAATATCCACGGCACCGAGCCGAAGGAGGGCAAGATCGAGCTGATCGCGGACTGCGACGGCCTGCTGAAGATCCACCGCAAGGCGCTGCTGGCGGTGAACAGCCTCCCGCAGATGATGATCGCCACCATCCACGGCGACCTTCCCGTGAAAAAGGGCCAGAAGCTGGCAGGCACCCGCATCATCCCGCTGGTGATCGAGCAGGAAAAAATGGACGCCATGCAGGCCGCCGCCGGGGCAGAGCCTATCCTGAACGTGCTGCCCATGCAGGCCAAGAAAGTGGGCATCATCACCACCGGCAGCGAGGTGTTCAAGGGCCGCATTGAGGATAAATTTACCCCCATCCTGCAAAGCAAGCTGGCCGTCTACGGCTGTGAGGTGATCTTCCACAAGGTCTGCGATGACGACCCCGCCGGGATCACGGCCGCCATTCTGGAAGCCAAGGCCGCAGGGTGTGGGCTGATCTTTACCACCGGCGGCATGAGCGTGGACCCTGACGACCGCACCCCGCTGGCCATCAAGAACACCGGGGCCGATATCATCACCTACGGTGCCCCGGTGCTGCCGGGTGCCATGTTCCTTGTGAGCTATCTGGACGGTGTGCCGGTGTGCGGCCTGCCCGGCTGCGTGATGTACGCCAAGCGCACCATTTTTGACCTGCTGCTGCCCCGTCTGCTGGCGGACGACCCCATCACCGCCGAGGACATCGCCCGTCTGGGCGAGGGCGGCCTGTGCCTGAACTGCGAAGTGTGCCACTGGCCCAACTGCGGCTTTGGGCACTGCTGAAAACCCTCTCAGGCAAAGCCTTTCGGCTTTGCCAGCTCCCCCGAAGGGGGAGCTTTACTAAGGTGAAAAAATATGAACGAAAATAATCTGACCCATTTTGATGCTGCCGGGAACGCCGTGATGGTGGATGTGAGCGCAAAGCCCGTCACCACCCGGGAAGCTACTGCCCACGGCATCATCACCATGAACGCCGAAGCCTTTGCCGCCGTGCAGAGCGGCACCGTGAAAAAGGGCGATGTGCTGGGCGTGGCCCGCATTGCGGGCATCATGGCCACAAAAAGAACCAGTGAGCTGATCCCACTGTGCCATCCGCTGCCCCTGACCAAGGTGAGCGTGGACTTCCGACTGCTGCCCCAGCGGCAGGCTGTGGAAGCCCTGTGTACCGTCAAGACCGCCGGGGTCACCGGTGTGGAGATGGAAGCGCTGACCGGCGTTTCCACCGCGCTGCTCACCATCTACGATATGTGCAAGGCGGTGGACAAGGGCATGGAGCTGGGCGAGATCCATTTAGTGGAAAAGACCGGCGGCAAGAGCGGCCATTACATCCGGGCGGAGGGCGGCTATGTTTGATTCCACCCGGCGCGAGATCCACTATCTGCGCCTTTCCGTTACCGACCTGTGCAACCTGCGCTGCCGCTACTGTATGCCGGACGGCGTGGAAAAGCTGGAGCGCGAAGCTGTGCTCACCTACGAGGAGTTCCTGCGTCTGGCGGCGCTGTTCGCCCAGTGCGGCATCGACACCGTGCGGGTGACCGGCGGCGAGCCGCTGGTGCGCAAAAACGTGGCACAGCTGGTGGCCGGGCTCAAGGCCATCCCCGGCATCCGCAAAGTTACCATGACCACCAACGGCATCCTGCTGGCGCAGCAGCTGCCCGCTTTGCTGGCAGCCGGGCTGGACAGCGTGAACATCAGTCTGGACACCCTGCGCCCGGAAGTGTTCCGGCAGATCACCGCCCGGGACGAGTTTGCGGCCGTGCAGGCAGGCTTGCAGGCGGCGCTGGAAAGCGGCATCCCGGTCAAGTTGAACTGCGTGCCGCAGGCGGGGGTGAATGAGGGTGAGCTGGAAGACCTTGCGGCCCTTGCCGAGAACCGCCCGCTGCAGGTGCGCTTTATTGAAATGATGCCCATTGGCTACGGCGCGGCCATGCCCTGCATCTCCGGCCCGGAGCTGCGGCAGCGGTTTGCCCACCGCTGGCCGGAGCTGCAGCCGCTGGCAGAAGCAGACTTCGGGGACGGCCCGGCAGTATACTACACCGTGCCCGGCTGGCAGGGCAGCATCGGCTTTATTGCGGCGGTGCACGGCAAGTTCTGCGCCAGCTGCAACCGGGTGCGGCTGACCAGTCAGGGCTTTCTGCGTCCCTGCCTTGCCAGCGAAGCCGGGTGCGACCTGCGTGCCCTGCTGCGCAGCGGCGCGGACGATACGCAGCTGCTGGCCGCCATCCGGGAGACCATCTGGGCCAAACCCCGGGAACACCATTTTGAAGACAGTTCCATGCCCGCTACCCGCGGCATGTATCGCATCGGAGGATAAATTTTTATGGGAAAAATTCTGGCCATCTGCACAAGCCCCAAGCGCGGCACCGTCAAGACCGAGGTGCCCAGCGCCGTGCTGACCCCGGAGTGGGGCATCGTGAGCGATGCCCACGGCGGCAGCTGGCACCGGCAGGTCAGCCTGCTGAGCGCGGAAAAGATCGAGGCTTTCCGTAAAAAGATCTGGGTGGACTACGGTGCCTTTGGCGAAAATCTGGTCATTGAGGGCTTCGATTTCCGCAATCTGCCGGTCACCAGCCGGTTCGCCATCGGGGACGTGGTGCTGGAAATGACCCAGATCGGCAAGGAGTGCCACAACGACTGCGTCATCAAGCAGCAGACCGGCGAGTGCATCATGCCCCGGGAGGGCGTATTCGCCCGGGTGCTCACCGGCAGCGAGATCCATGTGGGCGACGAAGTGACCCTGCTGCCCCCGCTGGAAAACCCACCCCTGCGGGCTGCGGTCATTACTCTTTCGGACAAGGGCAGCCGCGGGGAGCGGGAGGATAAGAGCGGCCCGCTCATTGTGGAGATGCTTACCGCCGCAGGCTATGTGGTGGAGGAGACCATGATCCTGCCGGACGAAGCAAAGGCCCTGAAGGCTCAGCTCATTCGTCTGGCCGACGGCCGTCAGGTGAATCTGATCCTCACCACCGGCGGCACCGGCTTCTCGCCCCGGGATATCACCCCGGAAGCCACCTGTGCGGTGGCAGACCGCAACGCCCCCGGCATTGCCGAGGCCATGCGCTATCACAGCCTGAGCATCACCCCGCGGGGGATGCTCAGCCGCGGCGTCAGCGTGCTGCGGGGCAAAACGCTCATCGTCAACCTGCCGGGCAGCCCCAAGGCCGTGCAGGAAAATCTGGAGTACATCCTGCCCAGTCTGGAACACGGTGTGCGCATTGCCGCCGGTCTGGACGGCGAGTGCGCCCGCAAATAAGGTTTCTCCGCCCTGTTTTCCTTTGCGGGGCGTAGAAATAGAATGCTGTTTTACAAAAAGTAAGGAGAAAAACAGATATGAACGACCATCGCATTTCCCGCCGGAGCTTTCTGGCTGCTGCCGGCATCGCCGGTGCAGCCGCTGCCCTCACTGCCTGCAGCGGCGCTGCTTCCAGCACAGCTGCTTCCGTGGCATCCTCTGCCGCCGCTTCTTCACAAGCAGCCCAGAGCGTGGAGCTGATCGTGTTTGCCGCCGCATCCCTCACCGAGACCCTCACCGCCATCGGTGAGACCTACTCGGCAGAGAACCCGGGCGTGACCTTCCGCTTCAACTTCGATTCCTCCGGCACCCTCAAGACCCAGATCCAGGAGGGCGCGGACTGCGATCTGTTCATCTCTGCCGGTCAGAAGCAGATGGACCAGCTGGACATCATGGCTTCGGCCGATGTGAACAAGGACAGGCTGGACTTGGTGGACAGCGACACCCGCGTGGACCTGCTGGAAAACAAGGTGGTGCTCTGCGTGCCGGAGGGTAGCGACAAGGGCATCGACAGCTTTGACGCTCTGGCCGAGCACCTGAAGGCACAGGACATCCTGTTCTGCATGGGCAACAGCGATGTGCCCGTGGGCCAGTACACCCAGAAGATCCTTGCCTACTACGATCTGGACGAGGAGGCACTTGCCGCTGCCGGTGTCATCACCTACGGCTCCAACGTCAAGGAGGTCACCACCCAGATCACCGAGGCCAGCGTGGATGCCGGTGTCGTCTACTGCACCGATGCTTTCAGCGCCGGTCTGATCCCCGTGGATGAGGCCACCAAGGAGATGTGCGGTCAGGTCATCTATCCTGCCGCCGTGCTGAAGGCCGCCCCCAACGCCGAGGCCGCCAAGGAGTTTCTGGCCTATCTGCAGACCGACCGCGCCGCCACCGTGTTCGAGGGCGTGGGCTTCAGCGCCGTATAAAGGAGCAGGCATGGACTGGTATCCGTTGTGGAACAGCCTGCGCATCGCCCTTATCAGCTGCGCAGCGGTGTTCTTTCTCGGCATTTTTGCCGCTTATTATGTCGCAAAGCTGCCGCGCACCGTCAAGGGCGTGCTGGACGTGGTGCTCACCCTGCCCATGGTGCTGCCGCCCACGGTGGTGGGCTACTTTCTGCTGCTGCTCTTTGGCGCAAAGCGGCCGGTGGGCATCTTCTTCATGGAGCAGTTCGGGGTCAAGCTGGTCATGAACTGGTACAGCGCCATCTTTGCCTCCATCGTGGTGGCCTTCCCGCTGATGTACCGCACTGCCCGCGGCGCCTTTGAAAGCTTTGACGAGACGCTGGCATGGTCGGCCCAGACGCTGGGCCAGTCCAACAGCTGGATCTTCTGGCGGGTGCGGATGCCGTACTGCCGTCAGGGCATTCTGGCCGGAACAGTGCTGGCCTTTGCCCGGGCGCTGGGCGAGTACGGTGCCACCAGCATGGTCGCAGGCTACACCCCCGGCAAGACCGCCACCATCGCCACCACGGTCTACCAGCTGTGGCGCACCAACGATGAGACCGGTGCCATGCGCTGGGTGCTGGTGGATATCGCCATCTCTGCGGTGGTGCTGCTGGCGGTGAACCTGCTGGAGAAAAAACAGAAAGCGGGTGGCCGGAAATGAGTCTGGAAGTGAACATTACCAAAAAGCTGGAGGGCTTCACCCTTCGGGCCGAATTTACCGCAGGCAGCACGGCCACTGCTCTGCTGGGGGCCTCCGGCTGCGGCAAAAGCATGACATTGCGCTGCATCGCGGGCATCGTAAAGCCAGATGCGGGCCGCATCGTGCTGGACGGCCGGGTGCTGTTTGACAGCGAACAGCACATCGATCTGCCGCCGCAGCAGCGGGGCGTGGGCCTTTTGTTCCAGAACTATGCGCTGTTCCCCAACATGACCGTGGAGCAGAACATCCTCTGCGGGCTGAAAGCGGAAAAAGACAAGGCCGTCCGCAGAGAACGCTACGCGGAAATGCTGCGTGCCATGCGGCTGGAAGCACTGGCGAAGCGCTGCCCGGCCCAGCTTTCCGGCGGGCAGCAGCAGCGCACGGCGCTGGCCCGCATTCTGGTGGGCAGGCCCCGCATCCTGATGCTGGACGAGCCCTTCAGCGCGCTGGACAGCTACCTGCGGGAAGAGGTGGAGAGCGAAGTGGGCAGCCTGCTGGCGGGATTTGACGGAACGGCTCTGCTGGTGACCCACAACCGGGACGAGGCCTACCGCCTGTGCCGGGAGATGGCTGTGATGGACGGCGGGCGGGTACTGCGCACCGGCACCACCAAAGAGGTGTTTGCCGACCCGCAGAGCATTACCGCCGCACGGCTGACCGGCTGCAAAAATATTCTGCCCTGCACCCGCGTGGATGCGCACACGGTGCGGCTGACCGGCTGGGACGCTCCGCTGTGCCTTGCAGCCGAGGTGCCGGAACACTGCACTGCCGTGGGGATCCGCGCCCACGACCTTGCGCCCTGCGCACCGGGAGCGCAGAACGCGCTGCCGGTAAAGGCGGTTTCCAGCAGTGAAAATCCGTTTGACTGGAATCTGATCTTTCTGGCACCCGACGGCACGACCCGCCTGTGGTGGAAGGTGAGCAAGGCAACGCTGGGGGCTGCTGCACCCGCCGCGCCGCAGTGCTTTGCCGCTGCGCCGGAAGGCATCATGCCGCTGGTATGAAACCTGCCCCTGCATGAATCAACAAAAAATAAGGCGAGATTTTGTGTAACTTTACAAAACATAAAAAATGTGATGGCAAAGTTGCTGCAACTTTCAGATTGAAAGAAATAACAGAAAACGCTATACTTTAGGCATCAAAGGCAAAGACGCTTCGCGAGAGATCGCAAGGCGTCTTTTTTGTTACCCTGCAAGGCAAGGCGGCCTTGAGGGAGAGATGAAACAGGAAAAGGGGAATGCAACGTGATACGTTGAGGTTTTTTGGTGGGCGCGGGTGGATGTCGCGAGCCGCGCATCTAAAAAAGCCCCGCAGGGGCTTTTTTGCCCGCCGGACTGTACGGCGGGCC